>Ga0315298_1002888_pt1 | contig 28138 bp, 19 predicted proteins | sample WHS_1_MG_FD_203077 | JGI IMG/M metagenome (GOLD analysis project Ga0315298, IMG submission 203077) | Extremophilic microbial mat communities from Washburn Hot Springs, YNP, Wyoming, USA - WHS_1_MG | ecosystem: Environmental > Aquatic > Thermal springs > Hot (42-90C) | place: USA: Wyoming... | reverse complement strand
ATAGCTAAAAAATGCTTAAACTACGCAGAGTCAATATTGAAAGAAGTGAAGAAGTTTTTGAGAAAATAAACGCTTATTTAAACGAGGTTATCAAGCACCTTAATCCATACCTTGTCGTTCTCTTCGGCTCGTTTGCAACTGGCGAAATAAATGAAGGCTCGGATGTCGACATACTTGTGGTCGCAGATTTTAAGGAGGGTTTCCTTGACAGAATAGGAACGTTGATGAGGCTGAACACTTTTGGCATACCCGTCGAGCCTGTCGGTTATACGCTTGAAGAGTTTGAAGAAATGAAGCGCCGAGGAAACCCCTTCATTGTGGAAGTTTTGGAGAAGGGTAAAATCCTTTACAAGTCTGAACGTGCCGGCTGCCACTAAACTAATATTGAGGGGTTGCTCCCTAAATCACTTTGAGGAGTCAGTTTTGCTTTACTCTGAAATTGCTGATACTTACGAGAAGATTGAGGCTACGACTAAAAGGCTTGAAATGACAGACTTGTTAGTTGATCTTCTCAAAAGGACGCCTAAAGAAATAATTGACAAGGTTGTCTACTTAACGCAGGGGAAAATTTACCCAGACTTTGTTAAGCTTGAGATAGGCATAGCTGAAAGGCTTGCAATTAAGGCTTTGGCTCATGCTTCTGGACGGCGGGAAAGCGAAATCGAGGAGGACGTGAAGAAGACCGGGGATATTGGCGAGACAGCTCAGAAGTTTATAGCCCAGAAGAGGCAGTTGACCTTCTTCCAGAAGCCATTAACCGTTCAGAGGGTTTATGAAACCTTCGACAAGATGGCTAGGGCTTCCGGGTCGGGGGCTGTTGACACTAAGATTACGCTTTTGGCTGGGCTTTTGGCAGATGCTACGCCTAAAGAGGCCAAATACATAATGCGAACAGTGACTGGGAATCTTCGCTTGGGTATTGCGGACATGACTGTGCTTGATGCTTTGGCTATTGCCTATGGTGGCGGAAAGGAAACCCGAGAGCTTGTGGAACGCGCCTACAACATATCATCAGACCTTGGCAGAGTCGCCAAAGTCTTGGCTGAAGAAGGCCTTGAGGGAATTAAAAAGTTTAAGGTTGTTGTCGGCGAGCCTATAAGGCCCATGCTGGCTGAGAGGCTCTCGTCGCCGGAGGAAATCCTCGAAAAGCTTGGCGGGAAATGCATAGCTGAATACAAGTATGACGGCGAGAGAATTCAAGCCCACAAGAAGGGCGACGAAATAACCCTTTTCTCAAGGCGGCTTGAAGATATTTCAGACCAGTACCCAGACGCCATCCAACTTTTGAGACAGCATGTTATGGCTAAAGAAGCTATTTTGGAGGCTGAATGCGTAGCCATAGACCCCGACACTGGCGAAATGAGGCCCTTCCAGGAGCTTATGCACAGAAGACGAAAATATGGCATAGAAAAGGCCATGGAGGAGTATCCAGTCTCGCTTTTCATGTTTGACGCGCTTTATGTGGACGGGAAAGACTTAACCCTCGAGCCTTACCCGGTTCGGCGAAAAACCCTAGAAAGCGTTGTCAAGGAAGGCGATAGGGTAAAGCTTGCCAAGCACATTATAACTGGCGATGTTAAGGAGCTTGAAAACTTCTTTTTGGAAGCCATCGAAGCGGGTTGCGAAGGCCTAATGTGCAAGTCTATAGCCGAAGACTCTGTTTACCAAGCGGGTGCGCGGGGATGGCTATGGATAAAATACAAGAGGGACTATAAGAGCGAGATGACAGACACCGTGGACCTTGTTGTTGTCGGCGCCTTCCATGGAAGAGGAAAACGCGCCGGAACCTACGGCGCCCTATTACTGGCAGCTTATAATCCAGACAACGACACCTTCGAAACAGTGACAAAATGCGGAACGGGCTTCACGGATGAGGATTTGGCGAAACTGCCGGAAATGATGAAAAAGCATGTTATTTCGCATAAGCATCCCCGAGTAAACTCGATGATTGAGGCAGACGTCTGGTTTGAGCCAAAAGTTGTCATTGAAGTTTTGGGCGCGGAAATAACCTTAAGCCCCATCCACACATGCGCCATGGACGCAATTCGCAAGGGGAGTGGCCTAGCCATACGCTTCCCAAGGTTTACGGGCAACTATAGGCTTGATAAGGCGGCTGAAGACGCAACAACAACAAACGAGATAGTTGAAATGTACCAGAAACAGTTGAAGAAGATAGCTGAAAGTTGAGCTAGAACAGAGTTTCATAAATTTTATAAACTTTCCGTTGCAATCATTATTGTGCCTAGAAGAATACTTCTAGGTGTTAAGAGGTAAAGGAGGAGAAAGGAAAATGAAAAACAAACCATTAGCAGCGGTGTTAATGCTTCTGACACTTTTGGTAAGTGCAATGGCGATTGTGTTGCCTGCTGTGCCTGTAAAGGCTAGTGATGGTGTGTTGCGTGTGCTGTTTGATCAGGATGTTGCTTGGGCTCATGTTAAGGTTGAAGAGTTTGCCGATTCTGTTAAGTGGACAATAGACTTAAACGAAAATAGCGCGTACTTGAACAATCCGGTTGCTGGAGTAGTTGTTATAATAGGGATTGGCAGTGATATCAAGTTTCAAATTCACAACAATGATGGAGTTGATCCCCATTATCCGTATGGAACATGGTTGATCAGCTATTATGAATATGGCTGGCACACTGGAAGTCCAGATTATAAGAACTATCCACTGCCAGATGGTATAACTGCTACAGGTGGCAGAAGCAAAAGTGAAAATCCGCAAATGATCTTTACAGTTACTATAGGCAAGGCTTATCTTGCGAACGAGTTTAAGTGGGCTGTCTACTTTAAGGGAGGAAGTGGCGGAAGAACCTTCTATCCGCCAGACTTCTCGTGGTATGACACTGACACAAGTGACATGGCCACTGCTAAATACTTAATTTTAGGCGGGGCTGTTGCCAGTTTAGCCAAAGCCAGGGGGACAAGCGAAAAGTATTATTGGGGAAGTGGATGCTGGGCTGCGGTGCTGGGACAGAAATTTGAAATTTATATTGATCCGACGGTTCCGCCCTTCAATGTACTTGGCAGCTTTAAGATAGATGACATTTCAAGCATCTCGTATCACACGAATAAGCCGGGCTCTCAAAATGACGTGGACTTCTACCTTGTGATTTACACTAAACCAGACGGAGTTGATGACAAGGCAAGCTGGTATGGTTATAAACTGATCGGAGAACCATACTTTTCAAGAAACCTTAACGCTCCATCAAATCAATGGAACAAGTGGAGCACAGATGCAGGCACGAATCAGCTTACATTCTTCGACCCGGACACCATAGGCTTCTACGGATTTTATGGTCAACCAACCCTACAAGATATTCAAGCTGGCCCAATTAACTGGCACGACTACTATTCTGGATGTCCAGTAACCAACATCGATTATGGAGTTGAAGTTGTAAAATACATTTCATTCCAAACGGGTACGGGCTGGATAAACACTTTCAAAGGCTATATTGACGCGATAACAATAGCCCTAAAGAATGGAACAACAGTTTCCATAGACCTTGAAGGTTTTGCAAGCGAGGTTTGGGTTGACGACGACTGGGCTGGCTTACCCCCAGGTTACGAGGTTGAACCTGGCAAGTTCATTGGGTACAATGCATTTGCAAAAATACAGGATGGCATTAACGCGGTGGCTGAAAACGGCGTGGTCCATGTTTATCCAGGCACTTATGCTGAGCAACTGATCATCAATAAGAGTTTAAGCTTAATAGGAATGACAGGAGCCAAAGTAGTGGCCCCTGATGTGAGGAGCACGTTCACTATACCAGAGTCGACGGCAACTTTTGATCCAATAATTTTCGCTTATGGTTCATTGAGCGGATCTGACACAATTAGTGTTACTGTTAAAGGCTTTGAAGTTGATGGTGGAAATAAGGCGCGTAGCAATTATCGCTATGTTGGAATACTCTGTCGTAATGTAAAGCCAGGCACAATTTCAAACAATATGTTGCATAGCCTCTATCCACCTTCAGGGAAGGGAAGCGGTCCGCAGACATTTGGCATATTAGTCTATGGAGACTCTAATGTGGTAATTAGAGAAAATGAGATTAAAGATTTCAGTCGCGGCGGCATAGGCGTAGTTGGCGATGGTGGACCAAGCGTTGATCCGTCAGCGGCTATCGAGGAAAACATTGTTTATGGTAATGGTTTAGAATCTGAAACTGGATGGTGGGCTGAAAACGGTATACAATTAGGGCTGGGTGCAACAGGGCGTATTAAAGGCAACTATGTTTACAACTGCACAGTGAACAATCCCTCTTGGTCAGCTTCTGGCATACTAGTTGTGGACACCAGCGATGTTGTGGTTGAAAGTAACTATGTTGAAGGCTGCGACATTGGAATAGGCGCTGTGGACTTTCCAGGATCCCTCTATGGATCTCCATGGGATTACCATACACTTTCAAATGTTCTAATAACTGGTAACACTTTAATGAAGAATACGTGGCAAGTTGACATATCTAATGATGCAAGGAACGTTACGCTCATATGCAACAACATATTGAACGCGGTAGAAGACGGAATTGACGTGTGGAGATATGAAGGTGCAGGAGTCTCACCTACAGACGTTAAAATAAACTACAATAACATCGTGGGCAGCGGCTCATATGGTCTGTGGGTGGGTGAAGATGTCACAGAAACTGTTGACGCCCGATATAACTGGTGGGGTAACGCTTCAGGACCTTATCACCCAACGCTTAATCCAAGCGGTAAAGGTGACAATGTAAGCGGCAACGCTAACTTCAGTCCATGGCTGCTTAAAGAGAAAGTTTGTCCGCTAGTCCACGACGTCGCCGTATTGGATGTGGTTCCATCAGCCATAAGAGTGGTTTCCGGATCAACGGTAAATGTAAAGGTTACAGTCAAAAATGAGGGCACCGCCTACGAGACCTTTGATGTATCTCTATACTATGACGGCAACATCATAGGGACACAGACAATAACGGATATGGTTCCTGGGTCAACAAAGCTGTTGACGTTCAGTTGGGATACTTCCGGAGTGCCATTTGGCAATTACATGTTAAAGGCGAAGGCTAGTGTAGTTCCGGGAGAGACAGATGTGGAGGACAATGTTTACGTCTATGGACCTGTCAGAATTGGTCCACAGCCCTTGATTAAGATTGAACCGCCGCTGTTCAAGGCTCAAATGTTAAACAAGGCTTTCAAAGTGAACGTGACCATGAACGGTTTATGGGAAGGCTGGAGAGCTGTCATAGTCCAGTTCAGGGTCTGCTATAATGACACATTGCTAGATGTTGCCGATGTTGCTGAAGGGCCCTTCATGAAAGATCCCAGATGGAACCTGTATGGAACATTGTTCATCTACTATGTTGAGAGGGACCCTGTCTACGGACCTAACATCATTGTAGGCATAGTGCTCTATCCTGACCAAAATGGGGTTTGGAGCAAATTCCCAAGCGGTGACGGCGTTTTGGCAACCATAACCTTCAAGACAAAATACCAGGAGAGGGGACTTGAGAGGCCACCGCTAACCTGTGAGCTTAAGCTGGCGGAGGTTATGCTTGTCGACGATGACATAGTTGAGGTTCCAGTGGGCTGCAGCCATGGAATGTACGAGATGTATCCAACACACATCGGCGATGTTAACTATGATGGAAAAGTGGATGCTTGGGATATAGGTCTTGTAGCAAAAGCCTTCGGCGCGTCACCAGGCCACATTAGATGGAACAGAGAATACGACATTGACCGCAACGGCAAAATTGACATTAGAGATGTTGCTATTGTCTGCAAAGGCTTCGGCTGGAAAGGCCCCACATACGATCCTTAAGCGCTGTTCCCAATTTCCCTTTTTCTTTTATCTGTTTCGGGAAATTTTGTTGCGTATCTAGGTTTGTATTTTAACTGATAAAATGTTTATGTAGGCTAAGCCTAAACTGTCTAGGTTTTGAAGGAGGTACTCTTTTGCCATTTCGTATGATATGTTTCTTCCAATTATTATGCCGCTTAACCCGTATGTCGGCCTTGTTCTGAATTTCGGTTTTATCGCGTCGGGCTCAATGTTATGCTTTTTAATTATTTTTATCCTGTAACGTTCTATTCCATGGATTCTGCATCTAGCCTCTATTAAGAGGCTTGGCAAACCCCTCCCCCTCATTATGTTTTTATTTCAAGGAGTATTTTATTTACGTTTTGCCAGAACTTTTTTGTAAATTCTATGAATCTTTCGTTTGATTTTAGCCTTTTAAGTAGGAAGTATCCCCCGCCAAACATTGTTGCTAAAAGTGGTGGAATTCTATCTTCCCAGCTTTGCCCTCTTTTTTCTTCTAATTTTATTGAGAATTGGTTTGGCTCCCCCTCTATTTGTATGGTTATGTCGCCTTCAATTTCATATTTTGATGAGTTGTTGGCTATTATCATGTATCCTCTTTCCTCACAGTAGACTGTTACGTCAAAATCCTCCCCCTCCAAGTATTTCGTTATCCTTTCCATAAGGGTTTGAATGTTTATGTTCTGGTTTGTCCAGCTTTTCTGCATTTGAATTCCCTAAATAGTGTTGACGTGGAACATGATTTAAAGGTTAGGTTTTTGCTTACTCCTCTTTTAAGAAAACGAAGTTGCCGATTTCTTCATCTATCCCCATTTTGAAGACGTGTTTATCTCTCCATGTTTCACGTGAATATATTTCTATCTCTATTAAGTATGTGCCATCCGGCTGTTTTTTAGCGACAATAGGGTTTCCAAATTGTATTACAATTGGCTGTGTTGTCCCATTTTTTATTTCTTGATACCAGTAGTTGTTTGGGTTTGTCATTCCCTCTGCAAAGATTACAACGTCGTGGGCGTCTCCGCCGATAGGTTTTAAATTAAATTGTAAATACTCTATATTTAGGGCTATTGTCGAGCTTGATAGTTTTTGACCTTGGGCTTCAGCGTTTAGGAATAGGAAGTATTTGTTCGGATCTTGTTTAGGCGGGTTTGTCTCCTTTTTTGTTTGTTGGTTTAGGGCTGAGATTATTATTATTGTCGCCATTATTGTTATTGTTGCCGCTATTGCAATCTTCCTTTTCCGAGTGAATTTTCCCTTTCCCGCCCCTTTTGTCTTGGCTTTCATTTTTGTCTCTCGCAGTTTTTGTTGTCTTCTGGAAATATTCAAATAGCGGTGAAGCATATTTTTATTGTGGTGCCCTGTTGTATCCTCTTAATCAGAAGTGGTTTTGGCAGCTTTTCTTTATTCTCTTATTGGCGGTGTTTGTTCCTTTGATTCTCTTTTACGTGGTTTTGGTTTATGCTCCGTATGCTATTGTTGTTGTTTTGTTGGCAGCCATTTTTTTGTGGGTTATTGTTAGGAGTTATAGGCGTTGGTGTATCGAGAAGGAAAGGGAGGGCGAAGCTGGTTCCGGCGTTTCAGAAATAGAATTTTCAACTGGAACTTTTTTCCGTAAGAATTAAATATGGGCTTCTTTCTTTAATGTTATTGCGGAAATAGTGAAAGGGGAGAAAGAAATGGATAAGCGAATACTTATAGCTGCAGTTTTGGGTATGCTGATGGTTCTCTCAGCGTTTTCCTCAGCCAGAGCTATGCCGCCAATAACTGATAAAATGCATCTTAAGGTTGCCACTATTGAGGGTGGGAATCCTGAAACTGTCGACCCCGCCTGGTGCTACGACACAGCCAGCGCCGAGCTGATATTCAACGTTTACGACACCTTGATAACTTTTGACGGAGAACACATGGATGTGTATTTGCCATCAATAGCAACCGAATGGAAAATCATAAACATTACTGGGACTGTAAGCCCGGAGGGCTTGCCATGGTATTACAGGTACGTATTTAAGATTAGGACCGGAGTGACATTTAGCGACGGCACCCCCTTAACGCCTGAAGATGTTGAGTACAGCTTTGAAAGGGCTATGGTTCAGGACAGGGACAGTGGTCCAGTATGGATGCTTTATGAGCCATTACTAAACACTTGGGGAGCTTTTGGCCTCTTGTCACCAGAATATGGAGGAGAGGGCACATACGATGTTGTAACTGTTGGCAAAATGATAGACCACGCTGTTGAATCAAACAGCACGCATGTATGGTTTAACTTGGCATTCCCAGGCGCATACGCGCCATTCATGCAAATCCTATGCCAATCCTGGTCAAGCATACTAAGCAAAACATGGATAAACAACTATGTTATAGGCACACTTGGGAGGCCTGATTGGAACGGCGAATGGGGAGACTACACAGGCTGGATAGACTACCACAACCCAGAAATTTCACCACTAGACGACCCATACCCAATAATGATGGGCTCAGGCCCATTCAAACTCGAAACATTATCATACACGGATGAGTATTGGACAATAGTCAGAAATGAAAACTATTGGCGTGGCTGGCCGGCAGACTTCCCAAAGATTGGGCCTTCCGCACCAGCAGGCTGGGTTGACCGCGTAACAGTCACATGGCACTACGTCTGGGAAGACAGAAAAACAATGTTCTTGGCCGGTGACTTCGACTTCTGCGCAGTTCCAAGAATGCATATACCAGAAATGTACAAAGACTACTCGAAGGGAATACTGCTAGATGGATTAAGGTGCATATACCCATTGCCAGTACTAGCCGTAGACGCGTTATTCTTCTGCTTCAACATAACCACAGCAACACCTTATGGAAAGGTATATCCATGGGGCTCAGGGTTCCATGAAGACGGCATACCAGCAGACTTCTTCGGAAACCCAGACTGGGGCATACACGTTAGGAAAGGCTTCGCCTACGCCTTCGACTACAACAGATTCCTACAAGAAGCCTATCTAGGCGAAGCCTGGCAGCCTGCAACAGCCATAATTCCAGGCCTACCATACTACGACCCAACAGTTAAAGGCTACTACTACAACCCAGCAAAGGCAGCTCAAGAATTCCAGCAAGTTCCAGGCCTATGGGATACGGGCTTCACAATGGTAGTGCTCTACAACACTGGAAACCTGCCTAGAGAGAAAGCAGCCCACATCATTGAAGAAAACATTGAGAATCTAAATCCGAAGTTCCACATAGAAGTTTCGTCCGTAGACTGGAAACCATACTTAAGGGCATGCCTCTACCACCAGACACCACTGTTCATTATCGGATGGCTGGCAGACTATCCAGACGCCCACAACTTTGCATACGCATTCTACTATAGCCATGGAGCCTTCGGAGCATGGCAACTATACCACAACCCAACAATGGACGAGCTTGTAGAGCGGGGTATCGCCACACCCGAAGGCCCTGAGAGAGCTGCAATCTACAAGCAGATACAACTACTAGCAGTGGCAGACTGCCCAAGCGTACCGATAGATCAGGCTATTGGACGCCACTGGGAACGCGACTGGGTTGTAGGCTGGTACTACAACCCAATATATCCGGGCGTCTACGCTTACAACCTCTGGAAGTGGTACTACATACCTCACGCCCTACTGAGCACAACGCCAACACACCCAACATGCAACTACCTACCCCACGACGTCAACTACGACGGCAAAGTAGACGCTAAAGACATAGGCACAGTAGGCAAAGCCTTCGGCTCAAGCCCAGGCCCACCCGTACACCCAAGATGGTGCTACAGAGCAGACGTCAACAACGACCGCAAAGTAGACGCTAAAGACCTAGGAATGGTATGCAAACTATTCGGAAAAACAAGCACACCATGGACTTACACTCCACCAACTCCACCAGAACATGATCTAAAGGCAGTAATAGTTTCAGCTCCAAGTGGATGGAACGTGACCAAGGATGGCTACAGCGATGTGCCAATAGTCATTCAAGTGGTAAACCTTGGCACAAGCACTGAAACAAACATTGCTGTAGAAATTTACCAAAACGGCACTAAGGTATGGGAAACAACCATAACATCGCTTGCAAAGGGTGGTACATGGAGCTCTACATACTATTGGGACATACCCACTACTCCAGTGCCGCCAGAACCACCACAGTACCTCACCTACGAGATTAAACTATACGTCCCGCCAGTATCGGGAGAAACTATAACAACCAACAACGAGGATACAGTACTTATAATAGTCTACAGTTAAAACCTTTACTTCCCCCATTTTTTTGGATTAAAATTTCTCGTCAAGCTTAAATATTCAACTTTTCACCTTTCTTCTGAAGCCTATGACCTCCCTACCAGCATACATTGCAAGGAGACTCATACTTCTAATCTTCGTACTTATCGGAGTAACAGTACTAATATTCGCAATAACAGCACTTGTCCCCATAGATGTTAGGGCAATGCTTTACGTCAGAAACGTCCAACACACCAATCCAGAACAATTAACGCGAATTGCAGAACAATACGGCTTAACTAGACCCCTATACGAACAATATTTCACATGGCTAGGCCAAGTACTCCAAGGTAACCTAGGATTTGCAAAAAGCTCCCAGCAACCAGTCGTACAAGCAATACTTGAAAGGTGGCCCTACACATTTGAAATAGTAATATTTGCAGCACCCCTGATAATTTTTATAGGGATTTATTTAGGAGTTCAAGCGGCCATACACAAGGATGGCATAATAGACCACGCAACCAGAGTACTATCAATAGTTGGCTGGTCCCTACCATCCTTCTGGCTTGGACTAATACTATTATCAGTATTTTATGGCTATTTAAGATGGCTTCCACCAGGCCCCCTAGACCCTGATCTGCTGAACTTCAGAAACACCAGCCCATCATTTAAACGCTACACCTACATAGACCTCTTCGACGGCCTCTTAAACGGTCGCCCAGACATAACTCTTAATGTCATTAAACATGTAATATTGCCAGTAATAGTCATAGTGACAATAAACGTGGCCTTACTCATTAGAGTTATGCGTTCCTCCATGCTGGAGGCTCTTGGCAAGCCATACACCTTCGCCGCAAAGGCGAAAGGGCTAGACGATAAAACAGTCATTTATAGACATGCCAGAAGAAACGCCCTCATACCAGTTATCACCCTGTCAGGAATGCTGGTGGCTGGATTGCTAGGCGGGCTTGTAATAACAGAAACCGTATTCGCATTCGGCGGACTAGGCCAATGGGCTGCCAGAGCAGCCCTTAATTTTGATATTCCAGCAGTTTTAGGCTACGCAATGCTAAGCGCTTTCATATTTGTTATTGCAAATCTAATTGTAGACATCTTATACGCCTACATAGACCCTAGAATAAGGCTGGTGTAGACAGCATGGACCTGAGCACAAAATGGAAAGAAATCAAAGTTGCATGGGAACCTCGCATAAAAGAATGGAAATTCATGCTTAAAAGAATGAGGGAATCCCCCCTCGCAATCCTCGGCTTAGCCATAATAATAGGTTTTGTAATAATAGCGTGTATGGCTCCGATTCTGGCCCCTCCCACGGGACCCGACCCATTCATATTGAAAGTTGACAAAGAATTTTCCGTTTTAACACCTCAACCAACACCTCCCACAGTCAAGCATATCTTCGGAACAACAGGTGAACAATACGATATTTACTATGCATGCATATGGGGAACAATAAACGCCTTCCGGGTGGGACTCCTCGTAGTGGTTATCGCATTAATCATCGGACTCATCCTCGGAGTGGTAGCCGCATATTACGGAGGCATAATTGACGAAATACTGATGAGGTTCACAGACATAATAATCGCCCTGCCAGGGCTCGTGCTTTCAATGGCTCTCGTAATAGCTTTCCCAACAATCATACCCCTCGACATCACTACGATTATACTAGTAATTTCAGCAATCCTGTCAATCACATTTGCAGCCTTCAAACCAGAAAGAAAATTTCTCCTACCAACCCAAATAGTTCTATTTGCCTCCCTCCTCCTATACATATATAATCCCATAGTTATCGGGCTAAACTTAAGCAGGCTTGACAAGGTCTTAATATCCCTCGCAATAGTCGGATGGCCAGGTTATGCAAGGCTAATCCGAGGAGAAGTGCTCCGCGTCAAAAACGAGGATTACATTGAAGCAGCAAAGGCTTCGGGATGCTCCGACCTCAGAATAATAATCAAACATATCCTTCCAAACACAATATACCCCCTACTAATAGTTGTGACCCTTGACATAGGTTCAATCGTGCTAACAGCTGCAGCTCTAGGCTTCCTTGGAATAGGTGCAGAACCAAACTTTGCAGATTGGGGCAACATCATCAGCAGAAGCAGAGAATGGATTAGTTCACCAGACCTTCTAGTGAAACATTACCACACGTTTCTAATCCCCGGAATTTTCATAGCATTATTTGTTTTAGGCTGGAACCTACTTGGAGACGCCTTAAGGGATGTCCTTGACCCAATGATTAGGAGGCGCTAAAATGGAAGAAGACACGCTTTTAGAAATAAAAAACCTTGTAGTGAGATTCTACACCTACGCCGGAATAGTTGAAGCCCTTGACGGCGTCAACCTGAAAATAAAACCAGGCGAAATCCTTGGGCTAGTGGGAGAGACAGGATGCGGAAAGAGTGTAACAAGCTTCTCAGTTTTACAGCTTGTCCCACCCCCAGGAGCAATAGAGGGAGGAGAAATACACTTCAACAAAGATGGAAAAATCATAGACATAAGAAAACTCCAAAAGGACACGATAAGACAAATTAGAGGAAAAGATATAGCCATGGTTTTTCAGGAGCCAAGGGCATACTTAAATCCAGTATACACCGTTGAAACCCAAATTGGAGAAGCCTTACTAACCCACAGGAAAAGCGAATTCCTAAAAAGAGCCATTGAAACCCTTGAGAAAGCGGGGAAAAAGTCAAGTTTCGAAAAGAAAGTTTATGAAAGAATGCTGAAAAAGCCAAGTTCAATCATTACAAAAATATTAGCCAAATTCTCCCGCCAGAAAACCCTAAAAGAAGAGATTAGAAAAGAAGTGGTAAACCTTTTAAGAAGCGTTGAAATCGCCGACCCAGAAAGAGTAGCGAAAATGTATCCCTTCGAGTTAAGTGGAGGGATGGCACAGAGGGCCGTTATTGCAATGGCCCTATCCTGCCAGCCTGTTATGCTTATAGCCGACGAACCCACAACCAACCTTGACGTAACAGTTCAAGCCCAAATACTAAACCTTATAAGAGAGCTTAGGAAAACATTCAAATCCTCAATATTATACATAACCCACGACCTCGGCGTTATAGCTGAGCTATGTGACAGGGTAGCTGTCATGTATGCGGGCAACGTTGTTGAAACAGCAGATGTCTACGAACTTTTCGAATCTCCGCTCCACCCATACACTAAAGCCTTATTGGAATCCATTCCGAGACCTGGTCAAGAGTTTAAGTCCATCCCTGGAACTGTTCCCAGCCTAATAAATCCGCCTAAAGGTTGCAGGTTCCATGACAGATGCCAGTTTGAAATGGAAATATGCAGCAAAGTTAAACCCAAATTTATAGAAGTTAAGAAAGACCATTTTGTTGCCTGCCACCTCTATGGAGGCCAAAAATGAGCAGCCTAATAACCGTCAGAAACTTGAAAAAGCATTACCCAATATTTGGTGGAGTTTTTAAGCGTAGAGTAGCCTCTGTAAAGGCTGTTGACGGCGTCACCCTTGAAATTTATAAGGGAGAAACTTTCGGTTTAGTGGGCGAGTCAGGATGCGGTAAAACAACCCTTGGCAAAACCATTTTAAGACTTCTTAAACCAGATGCAGGCAACATATTCTTCGACGTTCCAGAAGACATAATCAACGAGATAGCTGAGCTGGAGAAAACAAACCCGAAGTCGAGGAGACTTAAAAGGCTGAGGGAACAGTACGACATAGCCACTTTTTCAGGCGAGAGACTTTTAAGGCTTAGGAGACGCATGCAAATTGTTTATCAGGATCCCACAACATCGTTGGATCCGAGAATGCTTGTTAAAGATATAGTTGCTGAGCCCCTTGTCGCACAGGGTATAGCCAAAGGCGAAGAAGCCAAAAAAATGGTTGTTGAAGTTTTGAAAAGAGTTGGCTTGGGTGAGCAGCATCTCTATAGGTTCCCACACGAGTTTAGTGGCGGGCAAAGGCAGAGAATAGCCATAGCCAGAGCTCTTGTTTGTAGACCTGAGTTTGTTGTACTTGACGAGCCAACATCCTCTGTTGATGTTTCCGTTAGAGCTCAGCTTCTCAATCTTTTTAAAGATTTGCAGAGAGAGTTCAACCTGACATACATGTTCATAAGCCACGACTTAAGCATTGTTGAATGCATAAGCGACAGAGTTGCAATAATGTATCTTGGAAAGGTTAACGAGCTTGCACCAACACAAAAAATCTTCAAGAATCCCATGCACCCCTACTCACAAGCTTTAATCTCCTCGGTGCCCATCCCAGACCCAAAAAGGAGGAAGGAACGCGCACCCTTAGCCGGTGAGGTTCCAAGCCCCGTTAACCCACCAGCTGGGTGCCGTTTCCACCCAAGATGTCCACTTGTCATGGATGTTTGTAGGAAAGAGGAGCCGCAAATGTTTGAAGTTGAAAAGGATCATTACGTGGCTTGCTTCGCATTAGCTAAAAGGTGAAACAGAATGGTTAAACATTCAAAGAAAATAATCGTTTACATGCTAATTGCAGCCCTGTCAGCAACAGTCTTTTTCGCCAATTTTCCAGCTTTAAATGCGCAGGAAGGAGCCGCACAAATGCTTATTTCTCCTGAAACGGTAACCCTCCCTGTCGGCGCAAACTTCACAGTAACAGTTAACGTGACAAACGTGCAGAAGCTCTACACTTGGCAGGTGGTTCTAAAATATAATGGTTCAGTGATAAATTGTACAGACGTGTGGGTTCCAGCAGAAAATGTGTTTAAGGGGAAAATTTATGCAGGAGTTGAGCCTGAATTTGGCAAAGACTACATTGACGGATACGATTACATGATGTATGGTGCAAGCCTCGTTGGGGATGTCTTCGTCAACGTGGACAACGGAATACTCTTCAAAGCAAACTTCACAATAATAAACGTGGGAGCAACAAGAATAACATTCGCAACAAAAGAGCATCCTGCACGTAGAGATCAGCTGACAGCTTTTGTTTCTTTTATATTAGACTATGACCTTAACGATATAGATTTTTCAGCCTCCAACTTCTGCACCGTTATAAGCGAGGGGGCTACTGTAAATTTGCCGCCTGTTGCCCGTTTAGCCGTTTATGTTCGTGAAGTTGACACAAGCAGGTATGTTGCTTTAAGGGGCTACACACCTACTGGAACAATCCCCTACGCCTTTGCTTATAAGGGCTATCCAGTAATTTTTAACGCTTCAGCTTCCCATGATGATGGGAACATAACCCGATATGTTTGGGATTTTGGAGATGGAAACATAACTGAAACAACAGGGCCTATTGTGGTTCACGTTTATAACTCAACTGGCAGGTTCACGGTCTCCCTAGCGGTTTTTGATAATGGTGAACCACCACTAAACTCTACATGCCAATATATTATTGTTGTTGGTTTGCTTGTTGAGCGTTTCAACTGGAGCCCGTTTCTATATGGGCTTGCCGCAATTCTTGTTGTGGCTATAGTTGTCCAAAGCGTTAGAAAAATCCACGCTAAACTTCGCATGCGTAAACTTCGTGTGCACTCGTAAATAATGTGGCGTTCAACAGTTTATTTTATTCTTTTCGCAGGGAGTTTTTATAGTAGAAGATATTTCCAGAAAGTTTAAATGCTCATTCTATAACAATTAATACTTGCTGGAAAAGGAGAAGGGAGAAAAATGAAAAAAATTGTAACGTCTATACTGTTGGCTTTGATGCTAATCGCTGCATTGCCGCCGCTTCTATTGAAGCCAGCGTCCGCTGGAGAGCAGGAGAACGCTATGTGGCTTGAGCCTGAAATTTTGTCCTTTGACACAACAACAACGAATGTTGGAGACAGATTCATTGTATATGTTTGGCTTTGGGTGACAAGCCAAAACATGTACACTTGGGAGTTCAAACTGTACTATGATGCAACACAATTGAAGGTTACTAACTGCGCATATGAGCCTGGACCTACAAGCGAATGGGCAACCTATAGGACTGGTGGAGCAACATCGCCTGTAACACCCGTCATTGAGGAAAACTATGTATTATTCGCTGAGTCTATAGTTGGCGATTACTACGTGCCAGCTGGAACAAAGGCTAAACTGGCTAAGGTGGAGTTTGAAATAATTGCGGCTCCACCGATGGGCGGACAGCTTACAAGCCTTCTAAGCATAGACAATGTGGATACGTATGTTTTGAACCCTGACTTGGATGAGATTCCATTAACAGCTAAAGAGGGGGCGACATACACATATAAGTGGGTTGCCCCACCAAAGCCCCAGCTAATCGTTGACCCAGCCTACAGGGAGTTCGGCCCATACCCGCCATCAGCAGTTGGCACAGAATTCGACGAAAACATAATCATTAAAGGATTAAGCGCTGCATGGTTCCTCAAGAACGCCTCAACATGGCTAGCCTACAATCCAGCCTTACTAGCTGTTGTAGGCGTCACGTTCGGCCCTGCCTGGACATACACAGAATTCGACAACTCAACAGCTGGAAACCTCTACCTTTTCGCAAACGCCACAACACCCCCAAGCGGAGATGTACTACTAGCAACAGTTAGGTTCCGCATAATATTCCAAGACACAGCGCCACCAAGAACGCCAGGAGAATACGACGAGTCACCATTAAACCTACACGACTACCACCTCTACGCAGAACCAATGGAAATACCAACACTGCCAGAAGTAGACGGAAAAGTGAGGATATACTGCCTCATAACACTCCCGCTGGCATACCTAGAAGTCTCGAGTCATTCTTTGGGACCAATTCCGAACCCGATTGGACAAGAGTTTAACGTGACAGTATCCCTAAAGGATCTTGACAGCCACTGGTACTTGATAGGCATACAATTCAGGTTAAGCTATCCAGCAGACCTTATTGAGCCAGTAGCCGTGTACGAAGGACCATTCCTACCAGGTTTCGCCGCACAACAACCAGGAAGCCTAGGCACCTTCTTTGTATCATACTTTGAATCAGACGGCTTCTACGGACCCCACGTCCTAGTAGGCGAAATAATATTTCCAGATGAAAACGGAACATGGCACGCACCATGGCCAGAAGGCAGCGGAGTAATCGCAATAATAAAATTCAAGGTCAAGGACATTGGAGAAGGAGTGAACGTATGCGGGGATCTCAATATAATTGAACAACTAGCCATAGGGCTAGATGGCCCTGTAACTCAGAATATTGTTACAGTGCCTCTAACTGATCCAGTCAACGGGAAGGTCTGCTTAACAACAGTGGCATACGGTCGAAGAATAGATCTTTACGGCGGTGCAATTAATGAAGGATATGGTGCTGAAGTATTTCCACCACCATATGGCGGACAAGGACCAGACAGGCCGATGGACCTTGTGAAACCTCAATCACAAGTTTACTTCTACGCGCTTGTAACATACAACGGCTGGCCAGTACAAAGCAAGCTTGTAAGCTTTGAAGTGAAAATGCCCGACGGAACAGTTTATACAAAACTAACAGCGATCACCAATTCAAGTGGAATTGCAACAATAACCTTCAGAATGCCATGGCCATGTGAGAATCCTGAAAGCTTATTCGGAGTATGGACAGTAACAGCCACGTGCAGCTTAGCAGACGTGGTGATAAAAGACACCCTAAGGTTCCACTACGACTATGTGGTTCGCATATGGAAAGTTACAACAGACAAAATAAGCTACAACCATCTAGAGACAGTATATGTAACTATTGAATATGGTTCACATGCAATGCAGTCATATCCAGTTATGTTCACAGCTGTAATACAAGATGAACTAGGCGTCATCGCGGGCAAGATAGATATCAAATTAACTGAGGTTGGCGGAGCGAAATTCTGCTCGTACAAGAACGGCACAATAACCTTGGCTATACAGATTCCAAAGTGGGCGTATGCTGGCGTAGCAACAGTACGTGTTAACGCCTTCGATAAAGAACCTGCTGACGGCGGATTCGCTTGGTGTCCAGAAGCCACAACAGAAATATACATACAACCATACTCAAAATAAAATTTCCCCTCTTTTTTATATTTTAACCCATAGAAGTTAAATCCATAACGTTTATCAACAAAATCCCCATTCTTTTTTAAAGGGGAGAAAATTGAAAAAGTATACTTCTATATTAACGTCAATAACCCTACTCATATTCCTTCTTTCCTACACGCAGGCTCCAACATCAAAAGCAACATCACTAACCCTAATCATTACACCAAGTAAACAACAATACAACGTCGGAGAACAAGTAACCCTAATCGGAAACCTAACACAAGACGGAAGCCTAGTAACGGACGCCCTCATATCCCTTGAAGTCCGCAACCCCAAAAACGAACTATTCATGATAAGAGCATTTACAACAGGGCAGACACCTCAAGCCAAACCTGCAGTTGAGATAACGAGCATAATAACCTGCGACTCAAATGGAAACCCCAAAAACACATTCAACAGAGGAGACGCTATGGGCTTCAAAATAACCTTCAAAAACAACATGCTTACATCGTACAATGTCATAATAACAATAAGCATGTTCTACTGCAACGCTGTCCCATTCAAAGCTTTCATAGCTTATAACAGCTCAATAGACGCTGGGCAACAAGTAACATTCACCCTATGGCCAATTCTGCTCCCATCCAATGCTTTAGCAGGAACAGCAGTTGCCTACGCATGTGTATTCAACAAACTTCCAACCAGTGGAGGCCTAGCCTATTCCCCCGAGAAAAATGCAACCTTCAATATATTGTACCCATCCGCATTAAAGGAAACCATAAGCGTAAACAATGGTAAATTCAATATTACATATCCACTAACAACGACGCCCATAATCCTCGGCAATTACACGGCATACGCAATAACATACTACAACTACCGTCTAGCCTCCTCAACATGCACCTACAACGTACAACTGAAAAGCGACATAAACGGTGACGGCAAAGTTGACGCTAAAGACATAGCTATAGTCTGCAAGGCCTTCGGAACAAAGCCAGGAGACACGAGATGGAACCCAAAAGCAGACCTAAACAGCGACAACAAAGTTGACGCTAAAGACATAGCTATAGTCTGCAGATCCTTCGGAATAACAGTAATAATAGACCCATAAAAGGCTGGTGGGGCAAACTGCCCCGAAAAAACATAATGCTCCCGATATTAATAATAACTTTCTTAACAACCCTAACAATAATACAAAATCAACAAAATTTAGCTCTAAACAACCCCGAAACCGCAGTTCCGGAAAACATCATCCCATGCCTCAACACAACCCGAAACCTAATAATTAACGTAACTGCCTTTTCAGGAACCGATCAGGAAAAAATCCAAACAGCCCTCAACATGGTTCCACCAGAAGGGGCAACCGTCTACATACCAGACGGAACATGGGAAGCATACAACCTCACAGCAAAATCAAAAACCATCATAATGGGAGGCGAGAAAACCACCCTAAAACGTCCATCAAACACAACAACCCCATTCATAACATTTACAAACGCATCAGATTTCGCAATAATAAACATAACATTCGACGGACAAAACATCCCAGACGCAACCGGCATATACATAACAAATAGCACAAACTTCCTAATATACAACAACACATTCAAAGGCATATCAAGAAACGCCCTCAAAATCTCAGGTAAAAGCGCAAACTTCACAATAAAGAACAACAAATTCATAAACACAAACAACGCACCACTAACAATATTCGGCTCCCCGGGAACAAGAGAAATAGCCAACTTCACCATAACCGCCAACACAATAATTAACTCAACAGAAAATGGAAAAATAGCCGTAGCCTTCGCATCGGATGGAATAATATCCAGAAACATCGTGCTAAACAGCCAACACGGCATCGGAACAAGAGGAATCTCAAACATAATAATAGAAAACAACACAATAATCAACTGCAAAGGTTACGGAATATATTTAGGCACACAGCCAGCAGACCCCGGCTCATGGAACATAACAATAAAAAACAACTACATAACAAACAACAATATAGGCTTAGCCAGATACTACGGAAGCCAACCAATAAAAGAAACTCAAATAATAAACAACAATATTGTAAACAATACACGGTATGACGTCCAAATAGACTTTCCAGCAACATTCATAAAAAACACCTTCACATCTAAAGAGAAAATAAAAATCTTTACACCACCCATAGAATTCGAAGAAAACACAAACATAGAGGGAAAACCCATAATTCCAGCAGACATAAACAATGACCAAAAAGTAGACGCAAAAGACATTGGAATAACCGCAACACTTTTCGGAACAAATTATGAATCCCCAAAATGGAACCCGGCATGTGACGTAATCGAAAACGGCGTCATAGACTCCAAGGACTTGGGGTTCATATGCAAATGCTTCGGAAAGAAATAAGGCTTAAATTAAGCTTCCACCACGATTATGTTAGGCGTTATCTGATGAGTATACCTAAAAACTTAATGCCACTCATTCTTGCCATCATTTTCATCGCATATTTTCCAGCAGTGGCTCACTCCTCACCAGCAACAACCCTATCATTTAACCCAACAGAAATACAATTAAGCTCACTCCAACAATTCGCGGTAAACATTACAATTAACAGCGTTACAGACTTAAGCGCCTGGCAATTAAAAATAGCCTACAACCCAACAATAATTCAATGCATAAACGTATCCATCCCAGAAAACAGCATTTTTGCGGGGCACTCGACAACAGGATTATCATTCAAAATCGATAATCAAATAGGAACAATAACCGCCTTCAACGGCTTATGGGAAACAACAGGCGTAAGCGGCTCAGGCGTAATCTGTCAAATAACCTTCAACGCAATAAACCCTGGAATTTCAAGCCTAACCTTCAAAGATGTTATAAACCTGAGCGGAACATACCTCATAGACTCCAAAGACAACTTAATTCCAATAGAAACCTATGACGGAATCGTAACAATCGCCCCAACAGGCTTTGGCCTATACAAATTTAACGTGCAAAACCATAACGTTACAATCCTAATAAATTCCTCCCTAACAAACTTTAGCTTCAACGCCACACTAAAATTTTTAGAATTTTCACTTAACGGAACCATAGGAACAGTAGGATCCTGTTCAGTGTCAATTCCTAAAGAACTCCTCAATGGAACATTTGCAGTACTAATAAACAATAAAGCCACCATATACTCATCTTCAGAAGATAAATTTGACAACCACATATGCTTCACCTACAACCAAGGCCAACTATACATAAAAATACTTACAACCCTGCGTGAGGACCTTAATGGCGACAGAAAAGTAGACGCGAAAGATATTGCAATAGTAGGCAAAGCCTTCGGGTCATATCCAGGAAATCTTAGATGGAATCCCATAGCAGACTTGGACAAAGACCTAAAAGTTGATGCAAAGGACATAGCTACAGTCTGCAAAGCATTCGGAAAATTCTACACAATCACATAACCATGGTTAAGCCTAAACTCAACTAAATTTTAAAAATGCGATTCTTAACCTTCGAAGCCAAAAAACCAACAAAAACAAACATCACCGCAATCAGAAAAACTAAAAACGGAATGCCCGCTAACCCAAAAGAAGAAACATCTGGAAAAGAAGAGACAAATGAGCTAACACCCGAGAACAACTGATACCATATTGCAGGGAAAAGTAAACCCGCAATTAGAAAGAAAATTGAAAGCGTCAGACAATAATCACTCACTTTTTTCAGAACTCTGTTAAGCTTTTTCAAAACCTCAATGTCCCCCACCCCAAACTTTACACCCTTCTGCAACGCCCTTATAAACAACGTTGAGATCCTATAAATCTCAAACGCCACATCAAGCGGCAACATGTTTAAACAAACAATTCCCAAAACTATTGGAAGCATAAGACCACTTTTAAGAGCCACAAAGAAAAAATAAAGCAAAAGCATGACAGAATACCAAACGACTATAGGAATTAAAACTATAAACCTATGGAAAATGCTAACTTCAGAATACGGGTTAAAAACAGTAAAACTTTTATCATAAACCTCAGGGTACACTCGGGAACCAAACACGCTTAAACAATAAAATTTCCTACGAAAAACAAAAAATAATACTAAAGAAACAAGCATCATACACAGGAGAGTTAAAGACGAATACAGCAAATACTCGTCCAAATGTTTCACTTCAAAGAATATAAAGCAGATTAAGTTATTAAATAGTTTACGCGCTATGCAAATTATGTTTTGCTAGAACATTATTCCACAAACATTTAAAAGTAAGGTAATATTACAAAAATTATGAGAGAGGGGGAACGCTTTGAGAAAGCTGTTATTCCTCTTCACGCTATCAATAATAGCTTCCACCATCTTACTTACTTCAAAGACGCCAACAAAAGCTGACCCGGCAACCATTATTAAAATCGAACCCGAAAAAATAGAAGATGTTAGGATAACACCTGGCTCTACAATAAATATAAATGTTAGCGTAGTCGACGTTATTAATCTGTATACCTGGCAAGCAGAAATATTCTTTAACCCTTCGGTGCTTAACTGCACTAGCGTAACAATTCCATCCTACCATATATTTGCAGGGAAGACTTACACTGCAGTTTCCCCAATAATAAATAATACTGGCGGTTACGTATTGCACGCAGCCTCTTTAGTTGGTGAGCAAAGTGTCAGCGGCAGCGGAGTACTCTTTCAAATAACTTTCAAGGTAGTGGGCAAGGGCATCTCCAACATAAGTTTTTCAAGACCATACGGCGTGGACACGTTCCTTCTAAACTACGATCTTGACGTAATACCTGCCGATGTTAAAGACGGGTACTTTGCAAATGCAGCACCTCCAGTTGCCTACTTCGATTATTCTCCTGGAACACCTGTTATCAACGAATATGTTACTTTCAACGCGTCTAAAAGCTACGATCCAGATGGAACAATTATCAATTATCAATGGGACTTCGGAGACGGGCAAACCGCATCTGGACAGATAGTTACCCACAAATATTTGGCGACTGGAACATACAAAATAACACTCAAAGTGACAGATAATGATGGTTTAAGCGACACGGAAACGAAGGACATAACAGTTTACGAATACAGACCGGCAAGACTCTATGTTAGCCCGCCAGAAATAACAGACCCAACTTTGCTACCTCCATCAATTGTTAAAATAAACATAACTATGGAAGGGGTCAGAGACATGTATGGATACGAATTCCAATTAAACTATAACACTGAAATGCTAACATGTTTAGGAGCAATAACACACATAATTCAAAATCAGACAAGCTTTGTAACAAAAATCCAAATAGACGACGCTGCAGGCTACATAAAGGTTCAAGTAACATATTATCCCCCATCCACTCCAATAACCGTAACCCACCCCGAAAACCTCGTCACGATATACCTGTTAATAAGCAGCATGGGATATAGCCAACTACACTTAAACAATACAAAAATTGTTGACGCTCACGGCAACCCAATTTCGCATCAAACAGAAGATGGATTCATAATGACAGTTATTAGAGACGTATCAATCATAGAAATTACACCATCCGCAGACTGGACATACCAAAACTGGACGCTGAAAATAACAGTTGTAGCTAAAAATCAAGGAAACTTAAGCGAATCCTTTGACGTTAAACTCTACTACAATGAAACACTAATCACCACATGCCACATTACAAACTTACCTCCTGCAAACACGCAACTGATAACAGTAGACTGGAACACAACAGGAGTTAATGAAGGGATCTACTTTATTAAGGCAGAGGCCTCACAAGTCCCGTACGAATATAACATCACCAACAACATATTATATTCGAGTCCAATAGTTGTATTGACAAAAATAAGAGATATAGGAGTAAACTCCATCAGCCTATCCAGAGACTGGGTTTTTCCAGGCATGATAATAAACATAACAGTTTCAGTCAAAAACTTTGGAGAGTTTAACGAATCTTTCACCTTAAAAATTTACCGAAATGAAACTTTAATATTGACAAAACAAGTATCCGAGCTTCAGGCGAAAACGCAGCTTACCATCACATTTCTATGGAACACAACAGGACTTATGCCATGCAACAGCTTTGTAATTAAAGCAGAAACATCGCTAATCCAATACGAATATAACATCACCAATAACATGCTAATAGATGGCACAGTAAAGATAAGGGTTTTAGGGGACGTGAACGGCGACGGCAAAACAGAAGCGAAAGATATCGCTTTAGTGGCTAAAGCCTTTGGAAGTTATCCGGGACATCCAAGATGGAATCCTGACGCAGATGTTACAAGTGTTAAATACCTAGTTCCAGATGGTTACGTAGATGTCAGAGATCTAGCGTTAATATGCAAGAACTTCGGTCACAAATGCTAAAAACCTTTCTTTTTTAAACATCCTGAATCCGAAAACCAAAAATTTTAAAAGCGGTAAAAGCATAATCAAAAGAGCAAAAGGTGATGTTATGGTTAAAGGTAAAAATTTGGCGATCATTGCATTGTTTCTTGCGGCGCTGTTGTCCTTAAATCTTAGGGTAGTTCAATCCAATCCTGTTGAACCCCATCAAGCAGACTCCATCTGGATAGAGCCTTCAACTATAGTTTTAAACGCATACGAAATGCATGTTGGAGATAAATTTAACGTGACAATCTGGCTTAACGTAACGTCACAAAACATGTACACCTGGCAATTCAAACTCTACTATAACACTTCTCAGCTAACCGCCACAAGAGCGGGCTACACAGGTCCCAACGGGGCTAACAGTGAATGGGCAACTTACAGAACCGGAGGTGGAACAGGAGCAGTCCCACCAGTTATAGAAGAAAACTACGTATTGTTCGCGGAGTCATGTCTCTCCGATTACTATGTGCCTGCTGGAACATGCGCAAGCCTAGCTTGGGTGGAATTTGAAATAATTGAGGCCCCGCCCGAAGATGGAGCGCTTCAAAGTCTCCTAGACATAAATAACTCGGATACCTATGTACTAAATCCAGATCTAAATGAAATAACACCGATAATGAAAAGCGGCGCAACTTACAGCTACTCTTACATAGACAATATTCCACCACGTATAGCCGAACCAACACAGAATCCAGCCACCAACGTCCAGCCAGGCCAAACAGTCAAGATCTCAGTAAACGTAACGGATCCTGAGACGGGGGTTAAAAACGTAACATTGTATTATAGGAATGATACTACTTGGTACCTTGTTCCAATGGAATTTAACAGTACAACAGGGCTATGGGAAGCCACAATACCCGGTCACGATTTAGGTACAACAATCAAATATAAAATAGAGGCCTACGACAATGCTGAGAATCATGCAGTTAAAGACAATGCAGGCCAATACTACGTTTACACGGTGGTTCCAGAATTTGTCTCACCAATATACCTTATACTATTGACGACTATCTCAATCGCAGCCGCTGTAGCATTTAAGAAGAAATTCAAAACCTAACTTCACTTTTTTTATCCTAAAATATTTTAAACTTTAAACTATAGAAGATAATTCTAGCAAGGCTTATATGTGGTAAATGCGATATTATTTTTTGCCGAAGGGGAGAGGGCTACGAATTCCAAGCTTAAGTATCTGGTATTATCGTTGTTTTTGCTTAGTTTTCTGGCGGCTTGTGCGGTTTTTGTCTATCCTGTAAATGCTACGCCTTGTGCTGTTTTGAAGGTTTCTTTGCCTGAAGGCACTTACCACGGGTATGATGCGGATCCTTGGCTTTGTGAGTGTTGGTTTTTGAATTTGACAGGGGCTACTCAAACTTTCACTGTTAGGATAAACAATACAAGTAGCAGTCCGAAGTCCTATGATACTCGTTTGATTATTGCCCTTAACGATGCTGCCTATAATAAGCTTGTTTCTTTAGTTGTTAATGGCACAAGCGTGCCGAAATCCGCTTTTAAGTGGGGTACACCTAACCCTTACAAGCTTTGGACTTGGCCTTCCGGCGACGTTTATCCAACATGGTTCAACGACACAAAGATTAATGTGGGTTTGATTCCCACAAAAAGCTACAAGGAATTGGTAGTTTCTGTAACATTTTCAGACCCTGACGGGGTTAGGATGCACTTTGATGCCTATGGAAAGACAACTTCTAAAACCCCAACTTCCGATGGGCAGATAACGCATAACTCGCTCAGTCAAGACTCGACGGTGTTTTTGAATCCTGGTGTCCCTCCACCTCAACCCCCAATTGCAAGTTTCACGTTTACTCCAACATATCCCGAAGTAAACCAAATTGTAACTTTTGATGCTTCTGCAAGCTATGACCCAGACGGCAATATTGTAAGCTATACTTGGGATTTTGGCGACGGCACCCCGCCAGTGACGGAAAATGACCCTATAACCTATCATTCTTACACTTCTTATGGAGACTATACTGTTAAATTAACAGTTACAGATAACAGCTGCTTAACCGATGATGAAACAGCATCAATTCATGTTAGCCAGCATCCAGTAGCATCCTTCACATTTATGCCTCCAGACCCGTTAGTGCATGAACTGGTAACATTTGATGCTTCCTCATCTACACCTGACGGCGGGACAATAGTTAGTTATACTTGGGATTTTGGTGACGGAAACATAACAACTACGAGTAACCCAATAATCACTCATTCGTATGGAACATATGGCACGTTCAATGTCACGTTAAAAGTCACCGACAGCGAAGGAAAATGGGACACAACATACCAACAGATAACGGTGGAAAAGGCACCTATAGCCGATTTTTGGTGGACCCCCTACTATCCGCAGAGAGGCGAAACAGTAACCTTTGACGCTTCAACATCCACGCCTGATGGTGGAACAATAATCAGCTATGCATGGAACTTCGGCGACGGAACACCAATCATTGTTGAAACAGACCCGATAACAACACATGTTTATGCCTCGGTTGGCAACTACACAGTTACATTAAATGTCACTGATAGTGAGGGCAGATGGGACATAGAAACACACACCATAACAGTTGTTCCAAAAAGGTATTACCTAACAGTCAAAACAGACCCAGAAGGCGTAACAACAATTCCTGGAGAAAACTGGTACAGCGAAGGCACGCAAGTCACCTTAACCGCTCCGGACCCGGTTCCAGTTTCAACGGGTGTACGTTACAAGTTTTTGTATTGGGATGTTGACGGAACACAAGTAGATGGAAACCCAATAACCGTTGTTATGAATGCTAATCATACAGCCACCGCCCACTATGGACTAGAGTATTATTTGACGGTCCTCTCCCCCTTCGGCACCGTGGGCGGTGAAGGCTGGTACCCAAGTGGAGCAACAGCCTACGCAACCCTGAACACGGGCTTAATTGACCATGGAAACGGAACCCGCAGAGTATTCACCAGCTGGAGTGGAGACGCTTCAGGCAACAACTACGCCCAAAGCAACCCAATAATAATGGATGGTCCGAAAACTGCTGTAGCCAACTGGAAGACCCAGTATGCGGTAACCTTCACCCAGACGGGTTCCGGAGTTGCGCCAACAGTCACATACACAGCCAACACAGACCCAACAGAAACAGTTCCCTTCACAGTCTGGGTTTTAGCCGGCTCACAAATAACATACACTTATCAGGACATTGTTCCAGGCGCCGCACCGGGCGTACGCTACATCCTGACGGGCGTTAATCAACCCTCGCCGCAAACTGTGAACGCCCCCTTAACAATAAGCGCCTCATACCAGACACAATACTATTTGACTATGCGAACAGACCCGCCTGGCATAACAACAATACCAGGCGAAGGCTGGTACAACCCATCACAAAGTGTCCAGCTGACCGCTCCAACGGTTTCAGGCTACACATTCCAATATTGGGATGTTGATGGAACACCTCAAGGCACAGGCGTAACAACAATAACCGTTACTATGAACGCTCCCCACACGGCGACAGCCCACTACACGCCACAAGTGATAACCTACAAGCTGAAAATTGAAACCACCACGGGCGGCACAACAAACCCCGCACCGGGCACATACACTTATGCAGCGGGCACCCAAGTCCAAGTAACAGCCAATCCAAGTGCCGGCTACGTTTTTGACCATTGGGAGCTTAATGGCACAAACGTTGGCACAACCACAACATATACTGTCACAATGAACGCCAACTATGTTCTAAAAGCCTTCTTTAAGACGGCTCCAACACCGCCAACCGTTTCAATAAGCCCCATGACCGCCTCAATACTGGTGGGTCAACAAGTAACTTTCATGTCAACTGTCAGCGGCGGAACTCCACCATACACATCATATCAATGGTATTT
>Ga0315298_1002887_pt1 | contig 28149 bp, 29 predicted proteins | sample WHS_1_MG_FD_203077 | JGI IMG/M metagenome (GOLD analysis project Ga0315298, IMG submission 203077) | Extremophilic microbial mat communities from Washburn Hot Springs, YNP, Wyoming, USA - WHS_1_MG | ecosystem: Environmental > Aquatic > Thermal springs > Hot (42-90C) | place: USA: Wyoming... | reverse complement strand
GCTTGATGACGGCGCTGGAGTACAGCTTCCTCAGTTCGAGTATAATAAAGGAGATAGCTAGCCTAGGAGGATGCATCGACGGCTTGGTGCCGCCAAACGTCGCCAAGGCACTGCGTGACAAGTATCGGAAGCTAGGAGACACGGCAACCGTGCCGAGGTACCTGAACAGCTAGGGCTTAGAAGTCGGCCGCAGTGATTATGATTAACTGTCACCCTGAGCGCAGCGAAGGGTCTCGGGTCTTAGGTGGCGAGGTTCTTCGCCTCCGCTTTGCTGCGGCTCAGAACGACGCTATTTCAAATTTTCTGTGGCCTGCTACTAGGACCCAAGTGGGAAAGGGGTAGTTACCATCGACGTACTGCACCTAATCGACCGCCTAGAGGCTCTCGTGACCTCCGGCATGCGTTTTCCGTTGACATCGAAAGCGCTAGTCGACGAGCAGGAGTTTCTGGACATAGTCGATCAACTGCGAGTCGCTATTCCTGAGGAGATACGGCAGGCAAAGCGTGTCAACCTCGAAAAGGAAAAGGTCATTGAGCGTGCCCAGACAGAGGCCGACAGAATACTAGTGGCAGCGCAGGAGCAAGCAGCTCTGATGCTTAAGGACAACGAGATTATGAAAACAGCAGCGGAACTCGCCCAGGCTAAGGTGGATGAAGCAGAGAAGCAGGCCGAGGAGATTCGTGCCGGGGCCGACGCGTACGCTATGGACGTCCTCATCGGCCTGGAGAATGAGCTGAACCGATTGCTAGCTCAAATTCGCAAGGGACGTGCAACGCTTGAGAAGAGTATGGCAGAAAGCAAAGCCTCCGCAACTCAAACCGAGGCCGCAGCCAGTCCCGGTGCGAGATCAAGCATTGGGCGATCAACCGGAGGCTCACGTGTGTCCCCCAACTTACCCGAAATAGACGACCTCTCGCTTTCTTGACATGCTTGTCCCCGATTCCATATAATTTAGCGGCCTTTTCCCCGTGGGAGAGCCGAAGGGGTACGAATGGAATTCAACGTTGCTCAGTTGTTGAAGGCGGGGGTGGGAGACACCCGCGTATACGAAATCTGTGAAGATATTGGCGACCTCGATGGCACGCAACTAACTACGGCGTTGGCCGGCAAGGTACGTATGACTCGAATGCCTCGCACCATCCTGGTTGAGGCTGACTTGAAGACCAAAATTGCGCTTACGTGTAGCCGTTGTCTAGAGGAAATCGTCCAGCCACTGTCGCTCCAGTTCGTGGAGGAGTACGAGCCAACTGTCGACATCGATACTGGCGCACCATTTCCAGTTGTGGACACAGACGAGAGATTCCGCATAAACGAGAACCATATCCTTGATCTCGCCGAGGCTGTGAGAGAATACGGGCTGCTGGCGATGCCAATGCAGCCGATATGCCGGCCAGAATGCAAGGGGCTTTGCCCAGAATGCGGGCAGAATCTCAATATCGCCCAGTGCACGTGCTCGGCGAAGAAGGTAGATAGCCGTCTGGCGACGCTTCAGAGGCTTCTTGACGAAGATGACTGAGTAATGCCCGTCGGGGCGGGGCTATCCCCCGTGATCCCTTCTATTCTAGACGGGGTCGTGGAATGGCTCTGCCGCAAAGGTCGTCTGATTACGCACTCACGAAGGAGAGATAGAATTGGGAGCTGTACCTAAGAGAAAGATTTCGAAAGCACGTCGTGGCGAGAGAAGAAGCCACCTGCACCTTGTGCCCACGGCGCTAATCGAGTGCCCCCAGTGCCATAAACCTAGGCTACCCCATCGCGTTTGCCCCGCTTGCGGGTACTACAAAGGGAGAGAGGTAGTGCAGGTTGGAGAAAAGGCGAAGAAAGAGAAGAAGTAACGCTACACAATCGCGTTAGGTGGCTCAACGAGCACGAGGATGGACGAACCGCCAGCAGTGCCGGCTCACGGTTCCAGACGAGAGGCAAGGATTATCGCCCTTATGACGCTTTACGAGATGGATGCAGTCGGACATCATCCTGAAGAAGTCCTTAAGCGCCATCTGGAGGAGATGCAAGCTTCTCCTAAAACAGCCCGGTTTGCCAGCCATCTGGTTACAGGCGTCCTGCGCAACCTAGCGAAGATCGACGCCAAGATTGCCGAAGCTGCCCCGGCTTGGCCGATTGGCCAGATGGCCAAGTTGGATAAGAATATCCTGCGTGTTGCAATTTTCGAGATTTTGTTTAATAATAGGGCCACTCCGGCCAAGGCTGTGATCAACGAAGCCGTGGAACTTGCCAAGATCTACGGCGGTGATACATCGAGCAAGTTCGTGAATGGCGTACTTGGCACAATAACATCAAGCAATGCGAGCTAGGCTGTAAGAGGGCTTGCTCGGCCCTTTGACAGCTAAGGGAGGTGAGAGGATGGCAGTGTCGACCTACGAGCGTCTAAAGAAAATCATCGTGGAGCAACTTGGCGTGGAAGAAGAGGAGGTAGTTCCGAGTGCCTCATTCGTGGACGATCTCAACGCTGACTCCCTGGATTTGGTCGAACTGATTATGTCATTCGAAGAGGAATTCGGCATGGAAATCTCCGACGAAGAGGCCGAAAAAATCATCACTGTCCAGGATGCCATAGACTACATCCGAGAGCACGTCGAATAGCCGGAAGGTCGACGGCCCACTATAGCTCAAGAATGGCAGGCCCCGACTCTACGTAGCGCGTCGGGTCTGCTTTTTTGCGTCCGCCGAGGCTTTTCTGGTACACTTGTGTCCAAACGAAACCGAGCGAACGCGGCGGTCTACACCGGTCGGATTCGCTTGTATCCAGGAGAGATCTCATGAATGTCTTCGGAATAGGACCCATGGAGCTAATACTGATCCTGGTAATCGCACTGATTGTCTTCGGCCCTGGGAAAATGCCTGAGATGGGCCGATCTCTGGGCGCGGCGATCAGAGAGTTTCGAAGGGCTTCACAGGAGTTGACGAACGAACTCACGCGGGAAGTCGACCTGAGCCAACTCAAAGAACTCAAAGAAGAAGTGAAGTCTATCCAAACCGAGATGACGCAGGCGGTGCCCTATCAGGTTGGCAGATTGATGGCCGAACCAGAACGGACTGTGACTGAGGGGGCGGTTGCAGAACCGGCCCACCAAGAGGCTGAAGAACCGGCAGCGCAAGAGGGCGTGCACGAGGAACCGGTTGCAATTGTCGCCACTGCGCCTCGTGAAAAATCTTTAGCGCAAAGAGCGGCCGCTCGCCGGGCAGCCGCGAAGCGGCGCGAGAACCTATCTCGCGGATAGAATAAGTCTCTCGTGATCGATGGTCTGTATAATGACTGAAGAAATTGCTGCTGATGGACAGAAGCTGACCATAATCGAGCACCTTGAGGAATTACGGCAGAGACTCGTGGTGTGCGCCGTTTCGGTCGTGGTTACCACTATTATAGCTCTTCTCTTCGTGAACAAAATCTTCGACATTTTGCTCCTGCCCGCTCCCCCGGGCGTGTTGAAGCTGATCTACACGCAAATGACCGAGATGCTGACCACATATTTCAAGGTGGGGATACTGGCAGGAGTTGGAGCTTCGTTGCCAGTGATAGTCTACGAGTTCGTAGCCTTTGTTGCTCCCGCTATGACTAGGAAGGAGAAGCGCTATTTCTTCGTGCTGCTGCCGGGTGTCATCGTGTGCTTCCTGAGCGGCGTGGTCTTCGGCTATTTCCTTCTCCTGCCGTGGACGGTGAAATACCTGCTGACGTTCAGCGACATAGCCACTCCCCTCATAACGGTAGGCAACTACGTCTCCTTCGTTTCGACCATTCTGTTTTTCGTTGGCCTGGCCTTTGAGACCCCCGTTATCCTCTTCTTTCTGGCCAAGATTCACGTGGTGAATTCGAAGAAGCTGGCCTCGTGGCGCAAGTATGCCATTGTTGGTGCGTTTGTAGTGGGAGCAGTAATAACACCGACGGTAGACCCCATCGGGCAGAGCATCGTGGCGGTCCCGATCATATTGCTCTGGGAAATCGGCGTGCTGTTGGCCAGGTTCGCGTAGCTGGAGCTAGATGACCTTAGCCAAACGCTGCCGGGGCGGTCTCCCGGCGCTGCCCGTGACTCTGATACCCGCCCGGTCGTTCACGATTCTGGTTCCCGCTTTATCCTGCAGGGCAGCGACAGCTTCTCCCAGGTTAGCGATCAGAGCTGTCTCTCCGCCCGCTTCCAGGAAACGAATTGCGGCGGTCACCTTGGGAAGCATACTGCCTACTGCAAAATGCCCCTCCTCGGCGTGTTGCTTCGCCTGACTTATCGTCATTCTGTCGATTTCGGTTTGCTGAGGTTTGTGGAAGTTGAGCGCAACCTTGCGGACGTCAGTCAAGATGAGCATAATGTCGGCCTCGACGTCGATGGCCAGCTTCTGTGCAGCGAGATCTTTGTCTATGACGGCCTCCACCCCGCGAAGGTTCCCCCCCTCGGTCTCGATGACCGGTATTCCCCCTCCTCCGCAGGCTATGACGATGTTGCCACTAGCCACCAGAGTCTTGATCGCTTCCTTCTCGACGATATTGATTGGCTCCGGTGATGGCACAACTCTTCGCCAGCCGCGCCCCGGTTCCTCGATCCATTTCTGGCCCTTCTCGGCCATCTCTCGGCGGGCTTTCTCTTCCGAGAAAAAGGGGCCGACGGGTTTGGTTGGGTATTCGAACGCCGGGTCGTTGCGGGCCACCACCACCTGTGTCACCACGGTGACCACACTCCGGTGGATATCACGTTTCTCAAGCGCTGTGCGCAAGCTGCGCTGTATCATATAGCCAATCATACCCTGAGTCTGCGCACCACACACATCGAGGGGCATCGGGGGCACGGCATCTGTCGCACATTCCTGCTGAATCAAGATATCACCGACCTGCGGCCCATTCCCGTGAGTCACGATCAGACGATGACCGAGCCGCACGATTTCCGCCAGTTGCTCGCACGTCCGACGCACGTTTTCGTGTTGTTCTTCGAAGGTGCCTCTCTGGCCGCGCTGCAAAATAGCGTTTCCTCCCAGCGCAATTACAATCGTCTTCGTTCGCGCCATTTCTCTTCTCCAAACCCCGCAAGCATTGTAGCTGACGGCTATATTGTACAGTATAGTGAGGGCACTTTTCGTGCCGGATAGTGTTTAGACAGGCAAGGGTCTTTTCAGAGTCGCCTAGCGGTTGAAAACCGCGGCTACATTTGCGAAGTCCGCCTCCACGGACTGCCGGCCAACCTATCCTGCGGCAGGTTTCGAAATAGTAGCCCGCAACTGCTGGCCACGGGGCGACACTTGCCTGCCCGAGCAAAGGCCCCCAAGACAGGCAAAAATCAATGGGATTTGCTGGCTGACTGTGCTATAATGTTGCGCGTTCCTGAGCAATGGCTGGGAAAAGCGCACGTAACGACGAAAGGCTCGATCAAGACGTGACTCAAATGGGCCAACAGAAAGGGGTGCTCAAGCCTAGGAGAAAGAATAGATCGTTTGCTTCTCTACTTGCCTACGTACTCATTGCCATCTTCGTCGCCGGAGGCATATACGCGGGCTGCATATTCGCCTCCTCAGTGGCCTCAATGATTGAGATTGGCCCGGTCTCCATATCTGTGCCGCGTCCTCCGGCTCCTGCCATCAGTGGCATAACCTCGGACAGTCCGGTTTGGAAAGGCGACGAACGCGTCAATATCCTCCTTCTCGGCCTGGATCAACGCGAGGACCAAAAGGGACAGCCCACTCGTAGTGACACTATCATCGTCCTGACCATAGACCCACGGACCAAATCGGCGGGAATGCTCTCGCTCCCGCGGGACCTTTGGGTGCCCATCCCTGGCCACGGCGAGAACAAGATAAACACAGGCTATTTCTTTGGCGAGGTGGACAAGAGGGGCAATGGCCCGATTCTCGCGATGCGTACCGTCGAGGATTTTCTGGGCATTCCCATTCATCACTATGCCGTGGTGGACTTTCAGGGGTTCGAGAAGCTTATCGACGCCATTGGCGGCGTGACCATCGACGTGGAAAAACCCATCAGGGACGACGAGTACCCAACGCCTGACTACGGTACCATAAGCATCTACATTCCGGCTGGAGTCCAGCACATGGATGGCCAGAGGGCACTGCAGTACGCCCGTACGCGCCACGCCGACAGCGACTTTGGGCGAATAAAGAGGCAGCAGCAAGTCCTCATCGCCGCGCGAAACCAGGTGATGAGACTGGACATTATTCCCAAACTGCCCAACATGCTGGGCATCCTCCAAGAATCGATAAAGACCGATCTCGCCCCGGCAGATATATTGGCGCTGGCTGGGCTCTTACGGGAAATCGATTCGGAGAACATTATCTCGCGTTCGATTGAGCCCAGTATGGTCAACGACGTGAATGGAGATGGCACTGTCCTGATCGTCAAACGGAACGAGTTGGCCAAGCTTATGGCCGAGGTGTTCTCCGACCCCCGTGTCAGAAGAGAGGCCGCGAGCATCGAGGTGCAAAATGGCACCAGCAGGGAGGGGCTGGCGAACTCCACCGCGACGAGCCTCAAGAACCTGGGTTACGATGTTGAAAAGATTGGCAATGCCGACCGATCAGACTACAGAGAGTCCACGATAATCGATTTCGCGGGAAAGGAGGCGACCACTAACTCGCTGGCTAAACTCCTCAATGTCCCCTCCAAGAATGTTCGGTCGGCCTCGGCCAAGGGATCCGCAGATGTCGACATCCTCGTTATCCTCGGCCAGGATGCCAGGGTACCCGATAGCACGTCACGATGACTCTTAGTGGTTCATTCGTCGAACGGATGGTGCCACAGTGAAGCCTGCCTACGTCCAGTCTGCGAACGCGAGCCTCGTCCAGACGTGGCGGACGAGACGTCCGCGACCCAGGGGAGCTACAGACATCCGCGTGCCGCCGTTGGGCGTAAGACGTACACGTACCACAGGAGGAGAGTGAGGCAGCCTTCAGTCATCTAGGCGCGAGTTCGAGTCCGGGGTTTGCGCCTCAAACGCGCCTGATGGCTTGGTCGCCGAAAGGTGATTGTGCAGCAGCCGGCGCAGCAGACAACTCAGATCGGCATTGGAGTGATGCGGCAGCGCGCCTACTCACAGTCAGCCTGAGCTATCCCATTGCGACCGCTGCCTTCCAGTGCGAAACGTCAGGCTAGAATCCGATCGATGTCGTCCGTCTGGCTCGCGACCCAGCCAAAAATGTCCTCCTTCTCAATATTGGCTCGAAGAGTTCGGGCGCGATGGCACCGCTCTTCCTGAGGCATTGCTAGCGCATTTGCCAGAGCGTTCGCTGTTCCGTGGATGTCTCTGGGCTCTATCCCCAACGCTGCGCAACCCAACTGCCCAAATGCGCCTGCGGCCTTAGAGAGCACGAGCACAGAATCTCGCGCGCTCACGATGGGGCCTTCTTTCGCTACCAGATTCATCCCATCGGCTATTGGATTCACCAGCAACACGTCGCAAAGGCTCATTCCAGCCAGCGCCTGGTAGTAGTTGTTCTCGTAGAACACCTCAATAGGCTTGTAACTGCCACTTGCGAACTTCAGGTTGATGGCATTAACGAGACTGGTGATTTCGTTGTAGCACTGGACATACTCCTTGACCTGCGTTCGCGAAGGAACCAGGAAAGCCAGAAGTTTGGTCTTGCCCTGGAATTCAGGATGTTTGCTGAGCAACTGCTCGAAAGCGAGGAATCCCCTGGCAATATTCTTGCTGGGGTCTAGCCGGTCGACGCGGACTATGGTTCGATCCCCGCAAAGCCGTCGTAGACGTTCCTGGTACCGCTTCACGGTAGGCAGGTTCATCGTCCGCCGCAATTCGGCGACATCGATCGAGATGGGATAGACGCGCACGCGGGTGTCACGGCCGCGGAACCTGGCCACGCTGCGGGCATAATCAACCTGGACATCCTCTAACACCACATCGCAGCAGCGGAGGAAATTGTGCGCGTCTGATGGCGTCTGAAAGCCTATTATGTCATTAGAGAGGAGATTCCGACAGATCTCTCGTAACATGGGCAGAGGTAGTGGCTCCCAGACCTCCAGCTCAGGCCACGGAATGTGGACGAAGTGCTGCAAGATCACGTCTGGGAGATGCTGCCGAATGTAACCTGGGGCGAGATACAGGTGGTAGTCGTGAAGCATTATCACACGCGACTTCCGCTTCCTGGCCTTAGCCACAGCTGCCCGGGCAAGGGCAACGTTGGTGGGCACATACCCATTCCACCAGGCGTCGCTTATGGTGTTCTTGTCTTTGGGTGGCTGCAACTGGTCCCACATGGAGTGCTGCAAGAACCAGAGAGTCCGGTTGCTGAAGACTTCGTAATGCTTGCGGAACACTTGCTCTGGAGTTGCAACCAAATCGACAGATCGGAACAGGCTGTCGTCGACGATATCCTCACGACCACCCGATAATCCCTGTACCACAGCCAGGCCATTATTGCGCTGATTTGGCCCGCGAGCGACCTGGCGATCCCCCGAAGTCACCGCGCAGGCTATCCACGAGAATCTTGTACGCTTTCTGAACGCGCTAAGCGCAGTAACTAGGCCCCCACTGGCTCGCCTGGCCTCGATCTGGTTGTCAGGCCGCAGGTGATGCTCGACAGGACCCCGGTTGCTGACCACAACCAGGCGTAGGTCCTCCGCACTCGGTTCCACGAGCATAGGCGATCCTCCCGTTACGCTTAAGCGGTTTCCCTCCCCACCCCAGGCGTAGACAGGAAAAAAAGGTCTGAGGCCATAGCCTCAGACCGCATTGATCGCTACGCCTCTTTCTAAGTGCCTACGAGGTTAGCTGACGGGTTCGGGTCGAAAGAGTTACCCTTTCCTTCCCCACGGCCATTGTAGGGAGGGAATTCACCCCATACATTGGATCCCCCGTTTCCCAGTTGGGAATTCGGCCGTTTCTTATTCAGTTGCACACCTTAGCGACTGCAGAAACAGCTACGCTGTGTGCTGGTTGTGCCCTGTTTCTCGATCACAACCATTCTATCAGCCAGGAGACGTTTTGTCAACCAAAAGTGGCTTGCCGAGTCGCCTGTTCCAGCCACCGAAGGAATCTTCCGACTTCGGAGACGCCCTGGAGGGTTGCATCAGCGTTGTCCACGACCTTTTCAAGCGTTTCTGGGCTCAGCACCGCGATGGCCAGACCGTCGATTTTGGCCGCAGTCCGTAGTCTGCGTAGAAGGACGAATGCATCTACGTCTGTGGAGTCGTCTCCCAAGTAAATAACACTTTTCAGGCCATGTTTACGCACCAGTCTCGCCAGCGCCTGGCCCTTGTTGATGTGTACAGGAGGACGAAGCTCCACTACCATCTTGCCCACGGTGATTCTCAAGCCCTGAGCGGAGGCTGAGTTGGCAATGGCAGTGAGTATGGCCTGCCGGGCCAGCTCTGGTTCGGCAGCTTCACGGTAGTGAATGGCGGCGGTCACCCTTTTATTCTCCACGGTAACACCCGACGCCGATAGTTGGCAGCGAATTTCGTCGACGGCGGCGGCAATCTTCCCTATATACGGCTTGACACCGGCTGATAACTGAGCTTGGCCGTCGGACCACCATTCCGCCCCGTGATTCCCCACATAAACCAGGCCATCGACACCAACCAAGGCCTTAACGTCGTGCACCGACCTTCCCGAGATGACAGCTACCAGGTCGAATGTCGTCCGCAGATCACGGAGCATCCGTTTGAACGTATCGTCAACCAGAGCAGAATCAGGAGAGGGGGCTATTTCGCTGATCGTGCCGTCCACGTCCACAACAAGTCCGCGTGGTAGGATGTCAAGCAACTGGCCAACACGGTCGAGCTGACTAAACAAGTCTCGTTCCAACATAATAGATCCAGTTCTTCCGTTTTCCGGCTCTCAACGGCTAGCGAACCTATGCTAACATCCTCAATTCCGATGTGTCAATCGCTGCCGCGAGCAATATGGTATAATAAGACTTGCTGTGTCATCCCTGGGCAAGACACGGGACGGCCAGCCTAGACGGAGGTTTTCCAAACAATGCCACTGGTACCTAGCAAGGACATTCTTCAAGCGGCAAAGGAGGGCGGATACGCCGTTGGCGCGTTCAATACCAGCAACCTGGAGATAACCCAGGCGATACTGGAGACCGCAGCGGAGAAACGCTCGCCAGTGATCATCAGCACTTCGCCAAGCGCTCTGAAGTACGCCGGGGCGCACACTCTGTTCTGTATCGTTAATTCGTTCGCCAGTCAAATGTCTGCTCCGGTAGCTCTGCACCTCGACCACGGACTCGATTTTGAGACGGTGATGGAATGTATACGTGAGGACTGGACCTCTGTTATGATCGATGCTTCCAAGATGCCGTTCAAGGAGAATGTGGCTCTGACTAAGAAAGTGGTGGAAGCCGCTCACACAGTAGGAGTGTCGGTTGAGGCAGAGCTGGGGCGCTTGGTGGGAATCGAGGATGCCGTCGCCGTAAGCACTCGCGAAGCCAGCCTAACCGACCCGGACGAGGCCTCGCAGTTTGTCGAGCAGACCGGCTGCGACATACTGGCTGTAGCTGTGGGAACTTCCCACGGGGCGTACAAGTTCAAGGGGGAGCCCAAGCTGGATTTTGACCGGCTAGCAAAGATTGCGAGCAAAGTATCCATCCCGCTTGCGCTGCACGGAGCCTCTGGTGTGCCTCGACAGGTAGTCGAAAAGGCGATCAAGTATGGCGCTGCTGAGAAGCTAGCCAGCGCAGCTGGCGTCCCCGACGAAGCCATTCGCCGCGCGGTCAGCACGGGAATCCAGAAGGTGAACATTGATACGGACCTCCGTCTGGCTCTAGTCGGCGCTTTACGCGAGGTTCTGGCCAACAAACCCGACGAGATCGACCCGCGAAAGATTTTGAAGCCAGGAACCGAAGCGATGAAAAGCATCGTGGCCTATAAGATGGACTTGCTGGGGAGCACAGGAAAGGCCTAGCGTCAACTTGGTTTAGTTACGGTAAATGTGCGGGCGAGGTGCGGACTAACCGCCAAGAGCGCAAAGTACGTAAAGATTTTCAGGTGTTCCTTTGCGATCTTTGCGACCTCTACGGTGAAATGCGATTCCTCCAGCGTTACCGCGCGACTCCGATTAGTTGGTGCTGTAGAGGACAGGCACATAAGGAACGATCGAGGGGGATTTCCTATATGACAGTGGTGGTTGCCGTAGGCGCCCAATGGGGGGACGAAGGCAAGGGTAAACTGGTAGACCTGCTGGCCGAGAGGGCTTCGGTGGTGGCCCGATATCAAGGAGGCAATAACGCCGGGCACACTGTGATCAATCCTCTGGGCGAGTTTCGCCTGCAACTGGTCCCTGCCGGTATCTTCGATCCGAAGACCACGTGCATCATCGGTAACGGAGTGGTCGTCGACCCGGGCTCTCTTCTCACAGAAATTGAGTTGTTGTCCAGTAAGGGCGTAGACCTAGATAGGCTGTTCTTGAGCGAAAGAGCGCACGTGGTTATGCCCTACCACATTCTTCAGGACCGACTGGAAGAGCAGGCCAAAGGGCCACGCAGCATCGGCACCACTGGGAGGGGTATCGGACCAGCTTACGCCGACAAGGTTAGCCGCATCGGAATTCGGGTGGCCGACCTGCTCGACAAGGATCTGTTGCACGAGAGGTTAGAGTTCGTCCTGGCCCTCAAGAACCGGATGTTAACCAAGCTCTACGACGCCGACCCTCTGTCCTTCAAGGAAACTTACGATGCGTGTATCGAGCAGGGCGCTCGTCTGTCTCGCTACGTCGCCGACACCTGTCTGATGATGCAGCAGGCAGTTGCCCGAAACGAGAAGGTGCTCCTCGAAGGGGCGCAGGGAACCCTCCTCGACGTAGATTTTGGCACTTATCCTTTCGTGACCTCATCGTCTCCGACGGCTGGGGCGGTGTGTTCTGGCGTGGGATTGCCACCGACCGCTGTGGACAAGGTCATAGGGGTCTATAAAGCCTATTGCACTCGCGTTGGCGAGGGGCCATTCCCTACCGAGGTGAAGGATGAAGCGGAGCAGACTATCCGCGAGCGCGGGCACGAGTACGGGACCGTTACTGGGCGCCCCCGCCGGATCGGTTGGTTTGACGCGGTCCTGGCCCGCCATACTGCTAGAATCAACGGCTTTGGCTACTTCGTCGTAAACCGGCTGGATATACTAGATACCTTGCCCACGCTCAAGATATGCACCCGGTACGTCGTCGACGGCGTGGAAACCGAGAACGCTCCCGTCAGGCTGGAGAGATGCGAGCCAATCTACGAGGAGCACCCGGGCTGGCTGGCCGAGACTGGCCACATTCGCTCCTTTGGAGACTTGCCCCCTCAAGCGCGGAACTACCTGGAGAGGCTAGCCGAATTGGTTGGCGCCAAACTAGCCATCGTCTCGGTGGGACCGCGGCGGGAAGATACCATTATGATCCTGGATGATCTGCTGTAGGCTCGTTCCCCATCACAATGGATTGGGCACGTCGAAGAACTGGACCTCCAGACCGAATTGCTGGCGCAAGAGTTCTCCGAGAGCCTGAACCCCGAACTTCTCGGTATTGTAGTGGCCAGCAGCTATGTAGGTTATGCCGCTCTCGCGGCACAGCGCTGGTGTCGGTTCCTTCGCTTCCCCTGTAAGATACACATCGCAGCCCTTTCGCACCGCTTCCAACACATCCGAGGCGCCTCCGCCTGAGAGTATGGCCACTTTCTGAACGTTCTCAGGACCGAAGGGGAAGACCGTCGAGCTGGTGTTGAACAGCGCATTGACCTGGGCCACGAGCTCGGTTAGTGGCATTCGCCGTTTGGTCTGTCCGATGATGCCAATTGGCCAGCCGCTGTAGAAGGCAACGTGGTCCTCGACCAATTCCAGTCCCAGACGAGTGGAAATCTGGATGTTGTTACCAACTTCTGCGTGAGCATCTAGAGGCAGGTGGTAGGCCAGCAAGGTAATGTCGTGATCAAAGAGGAGCTTCAGCCGCTTCTTCATCAGAAAATCGATTGGCTGGGGTTCGTCTCGCCATATCAGCCCGTGATGCACCAGAACAAGATCGGCTCCCCATCGCGCTGCGGCGGCGAAAAGGTCCAAGTTTGCGCTGACACCCAGAGCAACTCGTTGCACTTGAGCCTTGCCCACCACCTGCAGGCCGTTAAGAGCGGGATCGTGTCCAGAGCTAACGCTCAAGTAGCTGTCCAGGAAGGAGATGAGTTCGTCGCGGAGAATTGACATGGGAGGACCTCCTCGTTTGGGTTACACACAGCCAATGATATTGCGAGAAGAGGCGCAAGTCAACCAGGTTGTTTATTGACAATAAGCGATCTGTGTAGTATTTTGCTGACCAGGGAAACGAGGGGTGGGGCGCCTTAATGGTGGAATCTTCACATAGCACGCTCATACGGTGTCTTCAAATCGGTAGCCTGTTAGCTATCGTGGTGTCCGTCGCTGCGGTTTTCGCGGCGCAGATTGCCTATCGGCCGGAATTCAACTACGTTGGTACATACGCCACTGCGTCAATAGCCATTATCGCTAGCGTAGTAACCTTTTTTCTCCCAAAGGAACTGATCGAGAGGCACCGGTCACAAGCCAAACTGTTGCGGGAAACAAAACAGCGCCTGACGCAATTGGAGGCCCTCCATCGGATTAGTTCCATCGTAGCCGGTCCGATAGACCTCGAGGAGGCGCTTGAGCGAATTCTCGTGGCCGTGCGACAGGCGCGCCCCTTCGACAGCGCGTCTCTGTTCGTCCTGGATGAGAAGGAAAACCATTTGCGAATTCTTGCCTCCCAAGACATCCCCGACGAGGCGGTTTCCACCGCCTCGTTTGAGGTTGGAGAAGGGATAGTCGGCTGGGCCGTCGCACATAACCAGCCGGTGCTCGTGGGTGATTGTCTGAAAGACGCGCGCTACAAACCATCGGCGTATGGCGAAGACAGACCACGATCTTTGCTGGCAGTGCCGCTTAACGCCGGGGGAAAGGTGGTTGCCGCGCTCACACTCTCACACCTCACGCCGAACGCCTTCAGCGAGGAGGATTTGCGGCTGATCGAGATGATGGCTAGCTACGCCTCCCAGATAATAGAGAACGCACGGCTGATGGACGAAGTCAGTGAAGCGCGGGCTTTGCGCCGCCTCGACGCGATGAAGACGGAGTTTCTGGCGATGGTGTCCCACGAGCTTCGCACACCTCTAACTGTCATAAAGGGCGCAGTGGAGATACTGCTTGAGATGCTGGAGAATGACCCCGACCCGGTCAAGCACCGACTCTTAATCAATATCAGCCAGCATCAGGAGCGGTTGACAAGGCTCGTCGGCGATTTGCTCGACATGGCCCAGCTAGAAGTTGGCCGCGTGCAGTTGAGCAGGCAGAGGACAAACATCGGAGCGCTCATTCGAGAAACTGCCGCTTCACTCGACCTCATTGCCAACGGCCAGAATCACGCCATCGAAATTGATGTGCCCAAGCAACTGCCCGAGGTATACGTGGACCGACATCGGGTGCAGCAAGTGCTGACCAATCTGCTGGGAAACGCTATACAGCACACACCCGAAGGCGTCGTGGTCAAGGTAAGCGTAGTCGAGACCGGCGAGAGCGTGGCTGTCAGCGTCGCTGATAACGGGCCGGGAATCCCTGACACGGACCTGCGCCACATCTTCGACAAGTTTTCCCATCGCCAACTGAAGAGCGACAAAGCCGGCGCCGGACTGGGACTGGCTATTGCCAAGTCTCTGGTGGAGCTGCACGGGGGAACGATGAGCGTTGAAAGCACGCTGGGAGCGGGAACTACCTTCACTTTTACGCTGCCTAAGGGGATGGTTGAGGAATGAAGATACTTGTTGTGGACGACGAACCGGACGTCGTGGAGATAATCACCGTGGCTTTCAACCTGCGGCGACCCGAATTCGAGGTCATCGGCGCTCACGACGGCAAAGCTGCCCTGGCGGCACTGAAAGCCGACGAACCTGACCTGGTCATTCTTGACGTGGCCATGCCCGGGATGGACGGGTTCGAGGTTTGCCGGCGAATTCGCGAGAAGAGCGCTGTGCCTATAATTATGCTGACTGCTCGAGCAATGGAAGCGGACAAGGTCAAAGGACTCGAACTGGGAGCAGACGATTATATCACGAAGCCTTTCAGCCATCGGGAGCTGATCGCACGAGTAGACGCTGTGGTGAGGCGGGTATACGCGACATCTCCTTCACGGGCAAAGAGCGTCTTTCGCAGCGGGAACCTGTCAATCGATTTCGCCCGTCGCGAGGTAGCGGTAAACGGGCGTAGCGTGGATTTGACTCGCACTGAGTACAATTTGCTCGTTGTACTGGCAAGAAACGCCAACAGAGTCGTAACCCATCAGACTTTGCTAGCCAAGGTATGGGGTCCGGAGTATCGCGACGAGATCCACTATCCCAAGGTGTTCGTGGGACGCCTTCGCGAGAAGATCGAGGATGACCCTTCAAACCCTCGACACATCCTTAGCGTGCGCGGCGTAGGATACAAGCTGGTGACGCCGGAGGAGTAGGCAGCGATTGCCGACAGCTGTCTCGCGGCCGACACGGATACCGTGTCCGTCTTCGCAGTGTGTCTTCGCCGCGTGCCAAACGGGCGTTTCAGCAGCTGGCGGGACCAGTGAAATCTGGCAAGGTATGTTGCCCATCAAGATATAATCTGCGATGATGGGGATAAGCTCCGGGGGTGAGGAGTGCAGGCAGGGCGTCTGATTTTCCGGCTCCACGCAATCCGACGCACGTACGAACGTGGCATAGGCGTCGAGGATGTGCGCTACGTGGTGGAAACAGGAGAGGTTGTCGAAGAATACCCGGATGACCCCATATCCGAGCTGCCTGACCAGGGTTCAAGTGGACATCCGCGAGTACGTCGTAGCATAGACGACGGGGAGCGTGTGCCCGATGAAATGAGCTCACGGGTTTGAGGTGAGGGGATGCGCAACGTCCCCTTAGGCCTCTACGATGGGTAATATGTGGCCCACGCGTCGGGAGATTCCCACACTCGGACGCACTTCAGGGTCACCGGTTCGTTTGCCAAGCTCGGGCGGAGCGCCTCGTAAATGGTCCGTGCGATGTTCTCCGACGAGGGATTGATCTTATCGAACGGCGGGACGTCGTTCAGGCATACGTGGTCGAAGCGCGAGAGCACATCTTTCAACGCGGCCTTCAACCGCGTGAAATCGTACAGCAGTCCGATGTCGTTAAGGTCGTGTGCCTGCAACTCCACCGACACCTGGAATCGGTGGCCGTGCAGATTCTCGCATCGCCCCCCGTAGTTGCGCAGGTAGTGGGCGGCATCAAAATGCTGGTTCACGGCTACTTCGTACATTCGCTTCTCCGTTTCCACAGGCGCACCTGGGCGCCCTGGCCAACTTTCTCTTCCAGTTCGGCTATCGTCAGCCCCATTCTGGGATGGATGAGGTGGCCGGCTATCTCGCGTAGCGGCGTGAGTACGAACGCCCGCTCCGCCAGGCGAGGGTGCGGGATCTCGAGGTCTGGCTCGTCCAGACAAATCTCGTCATAAAGCAGAACGTCCACGTCGATTGCCCGCGGCCCCCAGCGAAAGGTGGGTTCCCGACCCACCTCGCTCTCCACACGCTTTAGTACCCGCAGAAGATCGTCAGGGCTCAGGTCCGTTTCGACCTGGCAGACCGCGTTCAGGAACCAGGGCTGATCCGCAAAGCCCACCGGCTCGGTCTCGTAAAGGGAGGAACACTTGCACACCTTCATCTCGCGGCTGAGTAACTCCAGAGCTTTCTGCAGACTCCGCTCACGGTCGCCCAGGTTGCTACCTAGCCCCAAGAACACTGTTGCCATTCGGCTTACCCTCGTTCCTGGCGCTGTTTTCGCCTGACTACTGCATCGGTAACCTTGATAGCGGAGACCATCTCGCGGACATCGTGGACGCGGACGATATCGGCTCCACGGGCAATGCCAATGGCTGCCGTCGCCGCGCTGGCCTCGATTCGCCGTTCCTCCTGCCAACTCGCCTTGTGGCCATAGCCAAACTTCCGCGAAGTGCCCAGCAGAATGGGCCGGCCAAGCACCGTCAGTTCGTCTAGACGGTCCAGCAATTCCAGGTTCTGCTGCCGCGTCTTGCCGAAGCCGATTCCTGGGTCGACGATGATGTTCTCCCACTTGATCCCCGCATCTAGTGCCAGCAACAGGCTGCGCTTGAGCCAGAAGATGACATCGGACACGAGATTCCGGTACTCAGTGCCTCGCTGGTTGTGCATTAGCACCACGGGGACGCCGTAGTGGGCCACAACCTTCGCCATCTCGGCGTCGGCCGTCAGTCCCCACACGTCGTTGACCATGCTAACTCCAGCATCCAGCGCTTCGCGAGCGATTTCTGCCTTGTAGGTATCGATCGATACCGGCGCGGGCAGTTCGCGCACCATAAGCCGCACTGCCGGCATCACCCTCTGCCGCTCGGTAGCAACGTCGACTGGCGTGGCGTTGGGTCGGGTTGACTCGCCACCCACATCGATGATGTCGGCCCCTTCGTCGACCAGACGCTGGGCGTGGGCCAGAGCTTTTTCTGCGTCGGAGAATCCGTCCTGGGAGAAGGAGTCGGGCGTAAGGTTCACGATACCCATGATGTAGGTGCGCTCGCCCCAGTTGAGAGTCAGGGTGCCACAGCGGGTTGAGCCACGGTCGATCTGCGAGCGGGGGAGGTAGAAGGGGCGCACTAGCTACCCTCGCCCTTTAACACTAGAGAGAAGAACTCACTCCGGGTAACGGCGTTTCTACGGAACAGTCCTCTATTGGCCGAAGTGACTACTTTGCTCCCGGCTTTTTCCACACCACGCATCATCATACACAGGTGAGCCGCCTCGACGACAACCGCCACCCCCGAGGGTTTGAGCGCCTCCATAATGGCGTCGGCGATCTGCGTGGTCAGTCTCTCCTGAAGTTGCGGCCGGCGAGCGAAGATTTCTACCACTCGCGCCAGCTTGCTTATGCCCACGACGCGCCCGTTGGGGATGTAGCCAATATGTACTATCCCGTAAAACGGCAGAAGGTGATGCTCACACATCGAATAGAAGGGGATATCCTTGAGGACGACCATCTCGTCGTGGCCCTCCTCGAACCCCACGCTCAGCACTTCCAGTGGGTCTTGATTCATACCGGCGAAGACTTCCGCGTACATCTCGGCTACGCGACGCGGAGTGTCCAACATTCCCTCTCGGCTCGGGTCTTCCCCAATCGCCAAGAGAATCTCATTTAGCGCGGACTTGATTCGATGTTGATCAATCACTCCTGCTTCCTTCCTTCCCGAGCAACCTGGCGGCGAGATCGCCACTGCTGAGATTGTATCAGGCCCGAGAAGGTGGCGCAAGTTTCAAGCAAGTTGCCCAGGAATGTTGTTTTTTGCGGGGTCAAACCGATTATATACTGATAGAACGTTTGTTCTAATCGCTGTGTTTGGCGGACAAAGTGAGTAAGCAAGAAGCTGGCGAACAAGATAGAAAGCGCATTCGCGGTGAACAGGAGAGACGATCTTCTGTCCGATCGCGTAAGGCACGCCGTCCGGCAGGGGAGGGATTCTACGCCCAGAACTTTACGCCGGAGGAACTCGCCGTGCTGGCGCTGAAGGCAGACGCTGACGATCTGGGAGACGAGATCGATTTGCTCCGAATCCTCATATGGAGAAAGATGAAAAGTGCAAAGGCCAACAGTGGTGCCGAGGGAGGAGCAGACGATGATGCAGCAGCTGGAATCGATGCGGAGGCAATCAGGCGCTTTGTGGGCACGCTCTGCCAGGCGGTCAGAATCAGATACTCTCTCAGCGGCAAAGGCACGCGGAACCTGGAAGAAGCGGCGGAGACAGTGCTGGCGGAGATAGTCGACGAACTTGGAAAACCGCGATGCGCTGAAATGGCCCAAGGTGATCGAGTGGCTGGGAGCGATGGGAAAATGGAGGGAGTGGTTATCGATGGTACTGGGTAAAACGGTAGCTGGCCTAGTGAGGAAGCCTACGAGGAGGCGGATCGAAGAGTCTAATCGACCTGTTGTGGAAGAAAGGCCTGGCTGCGCCTTCGGGCTGGTAACGCGCAAAGGGCTGGAAGACCTCTCCAAGGACTTCGAGCGTCTGGAGAGCAAGATCAACGGTCTCATCTTCGGCGTCATTATCACCGTGCTCCTGGAAACCTGGAAAGCGATGGGATGAGGGATCAAGCATTGAGGATGGAGAGAGATTTAATGGAAAGGGCACTCAGGGCACTGTTCACCGACATTGAGGTGTTCAGCCGCAAGGTCGTTCGGCGGCCTCTAAGGCGCTATCAACTCGACCCTGCTCGGGCCATCCTGGCTTCCGTCGGGAATCGCCAGGGCCAGAGCATAACCGTGATGATGGCCCGACAGGCAGGGAAGAACGAGTTGAGCGCACAGCTCGAATGCTTCCTACTGAATCTCTTCCAGCAGCACCCTCTGAACGTGGTCAAGTGCGCGCCGACCTTCAAGCCACAGATCATAAACAGCAAGCAAAGACTGGAGCAGACGCTGCAAAACCCCTTGAACAGGGGCAAGTGGCAGGGGGAGTGGTCGTACATCGTGCGGTTGGGAGAGGCACGCTGTGTGTTCTTCTCCGCTGACGAGAGCGCTAACGTGGTCGGAGCGACTGCTCATCTGCTGCTTGAGTTTGACGAGGCGCAAGACATTTCCATCGAGAAGCACGACAAGGATTTCATCCCGATGGGCGCTACTACCAACGTCACTCGCGCTTACTACGGCACAGCATGGGGTGAGCATACCCTGTTGGAGGTCATACGCAGGGAAAACGAGGCTCTGGAAGCGCGGGACGGCATCCGGCGCAACTTCGTGTATCCGTGGTGGGTCGTGGCCGAGCACAATCCGTTGTACGCGAAGTACGTGGAGGGCGAGCGGGCGCGCCTGGGAGACTCTCATCCGTTGTTCAGGACACAGTACAAGCTGGAGACGCTCTCGGGGACGACTGGGTTTCTCAGCGTACAGCAGCGTGCGCAGATACAGGGCGACCATCCACGTGCGCATCGTCGCGAGGGTGAGGCGGTGTACGTGGCCGGCGTGGACATAGCCGGGAAGGATGAGGAGGCCGCTGACGCGCTGCTGCGATTGGTGAAGCCTCGGAAAGACAGTACGGTGATCACGATTGGACGGTTGGACTTCTCGCCAGTGTCGGACGCGATTCTGGAACCGCGCATCCTGGTTGTGGAGCACTACTACTGGACCGGACACAGCCACCGCGAGCAGTACGAGCAGATGCTGGACGTGCTGCGGTCGGTGTGGAGCTGCTCGCGCGTGGTAGTGGACGCGACGGGAGTAGGCGCCGGGGTGGCGGACTTTCTGCTGGCGGCGCTTGGTGATTTGATCGTCGAGCCATTCGTGTTCACGTTGCCGAGCAAGAGCAAGCTTGGGTACGAGCTGTTGGCGGCGGTCAACTCGGGGCGGTTCAAGATGTATGCGCCGGATGGGTCCGAGGAGTGCGCGGAGTTCTGGCGGCAGTGCGAGAGGGCGGAGTACTCGGTGAAGACCAACCAGGTGTTGAACTTCTACGTGCCGGAGAGGGAAGGGCACGACGATTTCTTGATGTCTGCGGCGCTCTTGGCGCACGCAGCTTCGGGGTACGGCGTGGAGGCCGCAGGCGACGTGGTTCGGCGACCGGTGGATTACCAGGACGGGAGGTACTGATGAGCTGGCGTGACCGTGTGGCGAGTCTCTTGTTCGCAGATATTATTGACCGGCGAGTAAGGGAAGCGAGTCTGGCGGAGGAGGACCGGCTGTGGCGGTCGATTTCCTCTGCAGTGGGGACGCGGGATCTTAACTATCGGGAGCTAGTGGAACAGATGAACGACTCGGTAGAGGCTTACCGGGTGAATCCGCTGGCATTCCGCATCGTGGAGCTGACGACGGACTTCGTCCTGGGGCGAGGGATGCAGGTGAGGTCCCCTGACAAGAGTGTGGATGGGTTTGTCCAGGATTTCTGGCGGCATCCGATGAACCGGATGGGGATTCGGCAGTTCGATCTGTGCACAGAGCTGGCGCTGTCGGGGGAGCTGTTCGTGACGTTCCATACCAACCCGTACGATCGAATGACGTATGTGCGGATGGTTCCGGCGGTGTCGATTGACCGGATCGAGGCTAACCCGAACGACCTGGAAGACGAGCGGCGCTTCCATCGGGTGGGGATCGTGCCCGCCGTGGTCGATGGGCTGGACTGGGCTGGCGAGATCGAGGGCGGAATCGAAGGGCGTTGGTGGGAGGCCGGAGAGTGCCGCCACTTTGCAGTTAACCGTGTGGTTGGGGCAATTCGTGGTCAGGGGGACCTGGTGCCGGTGCTGCCGTGGCTCCGGCGATATAAGGACTGGCTCACCGATAGGGTCAGAATCAACAAATTCAAGGGCGCATTTCTTTGGGACGTGCAACTCATGGGGGCGGACCGCGGGGCGATCGCTCGGCGGCAGGGCGAACTATCGGTAGCGCCCAACCCGGGATCGGTGATAGTGCATAACGAGAAGGAAGTCTGGAAGGCGGTCCAGCCCGAGATCGACGCGGAGGCGGTGGAGCCGGACGGGAAGGCCATGCGGCTGATGGTGGCCGCAGGGGCAGGTATTCCGCTGCACTTTCTGGCAGAAGGTGAGAGCGCGACACGGGCAACGGCCAAGGAGATGGGAGGGCCGACGCTGCGGCACTACGAGCGTCGCCAGCTCTATTTTGCGTACGTGCTGTGCGAGATCGTGCGCGAGGCGGTGAAGCGCTCAGGCCGGTTTTCGGGGAAGGAGGTGGTTCTGGAGGCGAAGTACGAGGACCTCTACACCGAGGACAACGTGCGGATAGCGCAGTCGGCAAGGCTGATTGCCGAGGCCCTAAGACTCTCGCAGGAGAATGGTTGGTTCTCAAGAGAGGAAGCGAGGAAGGTTTTTCAGCGGTTCTGCTCGGAGCCGTTGGGGGAGATGTAAGAGTACGCTTGGGGAAGCAGTGCAGGAGGTGATTAATTGGCGGGGCTGACAGCCGAGGAACGAGCGAAGCTTTCCGACAGCGATTTTGCGGTGCCTGGGAAGCGGCTACTGCCGATTCACGATCGGGAGCACGCGGAGCTGGCGTGGCGGATGCTGGAGCGGACAGAGGGACTTACAAGAGAGGAGAAAGCGGAGGCCAAGCGTCGGATCATAGCCAGGCTGAAGGAATTTGGCGCGGATACGTCCGGTTATCGGGAGGCGTGTGTGGACGAGAAAACTCAGAGCGACCCCACAGGTGTGGGAGTTTGGGGCCAGGAGCCGGAGGCCGGTGTAGGAGCGCCTCGGGAAGCGCCGGTGGCGGAGGCAGTGCAGTTTGAGGGGGATATGCTGGAGGCTGCGCGCCGTTCTGGAGAGCGGGCGGTCGAGGTTACGATCATTCGGCCGGGAGTGTCGAGCAACCGGCACGAGTGGCCAGAGGATGTGCTGCGAGCGAGCGTGCCCCTCTGGGAGGGCGTGGCAGCGTTCTGTGACCATCCGAGTTGGATCGATCAGAGCAGGGCTGGGGGACGGAGCGTGCGGGACCTGGCGGGGGTGTACACAAATCCGCGTTGGGAGAACGGTGTGCGGGCGACGCTGCGGTTCAATGCGCAATCTGCGTGGCTGTACGACCTGGTATGTGAGTCTGTCCGCGACCGAGAGGCGGGCAAGGCGGTTCCGCCGATCGGGATCTCGGCGGATGTTCTGGTATTCCGGGAGCGGCTGATGGACCGCTGGAAGGTGCACCAGATTCGGTCAATCACGTCGGCCGACATAGTGTTTAAGCCGTCCGCAGGCGGGCGGTTTGAGCGAATATTGGAAGGGAGGTTGTCAGAGTTGGGCAAGGGGAGTCACGATGTGGAGAATGCCAGCGAGGCGTCGGTGGGTGGAGTTGGAACAGTAGCGATGCCAGCAACGGTGGCTGGAGCAGCGCCGCCAGTGGCGGTGGCTGAGAGCGCCCAGGGCATGCAGGGTGAGCTCGCAGCAGCGCGGGAAGCGCGAGCGGCGATCTGCGGTCTGCTGCTGGAGCAAAAGCTGGCCTCAAGCGGGCTGCCGGAGAAAGCGCAAGAGCAACTGCGAATACGCTTCTCTGGCCGGGTGTTTGAGGCGGTGGAACTGGACCAAGAGGTGAACGCAGTGAAGGACCTTCTGGCCAGCGTAGTGCAAGGCCAAGTGGTGCAGGGAATGGGTGTTGGAGCAACGCGGGTGCAGATGGGCCGTACGCCTAAGGAGAAGGTATACCTAGCGTTAGAGAGGCTGTTCGGTCTGCCGGTAGAGGATACATCGGTGCCGAAGCTTTCGGGGATACGTGAGGCTTACGTGCTGATCACCGGCGATAAGGGTTTCACGGGGCACTACAACTGGGAGGAGTCCATCGTGCGGGAGGCCGATGAGGTGACCACGGCGGTGATGGCAGATGCGGTGGCCAACGTGCTGAATAAGCGGCTGGTAGCGGACTACAAAGCGCAGACGTTCTGGTGGCGGCCAGTGGTGGCGTTGACGTCGTTGAAAGATATGAAGTTGCAGACGCGGGTTCTGCTGAATGACTTTGCAGCGCTGTCGACGGTGGCGGAGAACGGGGCGTACGCGAACCTGGCGTGGGGTGACAGCAAGGAGACCTACACGCCAACTAAGCGAGGAAATCTGGTTACGGTCACGCTAGAGATGATCATGAACGACGATCTCCGGTCAGTGGCGCGGATACCTTCGAAGCTGGCAGCATCGGCAGCGGTGACGCTGAACGAGTTTGTTAGTGGGCTGTTCACTGCGAACGCCGGGGCAGGACCGGCGATGGCCGACGCGGTGAACGTTTTCGCGGCTGGGCATCAAAACAACACCGGGGTAGCGGTGCTGGATGGCACAGCGCTACAAGCGGCGATCACGACGATCCACAAGATGCAGAACTCGGCGGGGAAGCGAATCGGTTTGACCCCGCGGTACCTGCTGATTCCGCCGGATTTGCTGTGGACGGCGAGAACGCTGCTGGAGAGCGTGATGTTGCCGGGGTCGCCGAACAACGACAAGAACGTGCTGCAGGGGCTTCTGGATATCATCGTGGTCCCACAGTGGACAGACGCCAACAACTGGTACGTGATGTGTGATTCGCAGCAGATCGAGTGTATCGAGCTCGGTTTCCTGAACGGGCGAGAGGAGCCGGAGTTACTGGTGCAGGATAATCCCACGGATGGAGCAGTATTCACCCACGACGCAATCGCGTTCAAGGTCCGGCATATCTACGGCGGAGGCTGGTTGGATTACCGTGGAGCTTATGGATCGATCGTTGCGTGATAAGTAGCTATCAGCGATTAGCTTTCAGGCTGGCCCATTCTCCGAGGATGGCTGGCAGCCTCCTACGTTCAGGGTAGGTAGCTCAACGATTTCGCAAAATGCTTAGGAGTTTCTATGCTGGCAGTGAAGTCACTACCAGCATAGAAACCAGAATCGCAGGCGCCGCAAGGCACGAAATTAGCTAAGGATCGATGGCGAAGTCGAGGAGGAGATAAAAGGAGTAAGGCATGGATCTCGTGGAGATGCGCGGAGACGTGGAGAATGACCTGAAGGATACGTCGAACGTGCGGTGGACAGACGCGGAACTCGATCGGGCGATAGAGCGGGCAGTGCAGGAGTACCAGGTGGCGAATCCGATTATGGGATATGTTGATATTCCTCTGGTGGAAGGGCAGTACGTGTACGATCTCTCCAGTGAGGCGGGGTATATGTGGTGCGAGGCGGTAGAGTACCCTATCGAGGACGAGGATGGACCGGTGTATCTGGCCTTTCGAGAGGATCGAGCCCAGAAGAGGGTGTGGATCAATCCGAGGGCGCAGACCTCGCGTGGAGAGGAGCCGGAGTTAACGGCGGGGGAGGATTGCCGCTTCTGGTACGCCAAGGCGCATACTCTGACGGTGGACTCGTCAACGATTCCGATGGAGCACGAGGACCTGATAGCGGCGGGAGCAGCGGCGTTCGCGGGGCTGGCGATGTCGGCGTATGCGATCGACCGTATTGGGTCGAACGCCCTTACTCCGCAGCAATGGAGAGACTGGGCAGAGAAACGGCTGGCGGATTTCCGTGAGCGTCTGGAGGCGCTACGTCTGGCACGAGTGTCGGGCGTGGGTGGCCACGTCGTCAATTGGGGAGGTTCCGTGTGACGGTGCACATCGGCTACCTGGTGCGCTATCGGAAGCCAGCAGAGGGCTGTGAGTTATGGACACATCGATCAATAGTGTCGGGGAGAGTTTGCCATAGGGGGTGATCGCTTGCTGTTGGGCAGGGTTTACGTCGCAGATGTTCGTGCGAGGTTAGAGCATACATTTCGTGCGGAGGATGGATCGAGGTATGGGCAACGGCCATTCGAAGCGATACGTCGGATAATCATTCACCACGTGGGAGGCCCCTTGAACAGGGACTGCACTGCGGAGGAAATCGCCGGGTATCACGTGCGGACACAGGGCTGGCCGGGGATCGGGTATCATTTTCTGGCGCACCAGGACGGGCGCCTGGAATACGTGGGGGACCTAGCGACTGTACGGTATCACGTGGGGTTGATCAACGGGGAGTCTATCGGAATCTGCCTGGCAGGCAATTTCAACAGAGAGAAGCCTCCACAGCCGCAATTGATGCGGGTGAACATGCTGGTCAGCGGCCTGTGGCGCGAGCTGGGCCGGTACGTGCCGGTGCTTGGGCATCGGGATGTCTGGCAGCTAACCGGTTACGGGTTTACCGAGTGCCCGGGGGATACCTGGGCGGAATGGCGTGCGCGGGTGATTCCGGCAATTGGGAAGGAGCAGCCGTTGTGATTGCTTTGCCGGTGGCGCTACAAGGGGCGCAACAGGAGACGAGTCGAAGGCCGTACGTGGAATGCTACATAGATGACCGGCCGGTGGAGATGCCTCGGTTGGAGTGGACGGAAATCTACTCGGAGGGAGAGGAGGGCTGGTCCAACGCAGCGGTGGTGGCCTTCGATGGGGCGATTGTACGGGCGAGGTCGGCGCTGGTGGGTGGTGTTTATCAGTTGCAGGTGCAGCGGATCACGGACCCTGAGGTAATGGGGCAATGGACGGCGTGGTCGGTGCTGGTGGGGAGTATGAGCCCGTGGTATGGCAGGATGGCATTGCAGGCAGACGACGCGAGTCCGACAGTGCGGGTGTTCTACGTGGACGCGACGCAGAAGGTCCTGTACTGTCGAGTGAGCGGTGACAACGGAGCAACGTGGGGCACTGACCAAGTGGTGTATGACATGACGGGCACAGGGTTCATCGTGCGTGCGGTGGCGGCGGATGGACGACACTCGGATACGCGTGTGGTGTGGGTATTTGATCCGGGGGGCGTGGACCCTGACGATTATCTGTGTGTGAGTGAGTGGAACCCGTCGTATGGATGGCTGACGGTGGCGGACGTGGATCAGCGATATGCGTCGGTTCACAGCCTGGGCGTGGGGCACGGTGACGACAACACGCTGTACATCCTAGTGGCGTCGACAGTGGCAGGAACGCTGGCCCTGGGACTGCGGAAGTACGTGATCGGGGCGGGGTTTCAGGGAAACTTCGACATGCTGACGCCAGGGGATGGGTCTGGGTACGCTTACAGGTGTCCTTATGTACGGGTACCGCAAGGGTCGGAGCAGCGTTTCATGTACGTCTACGCCGAGTATGTGGGTGGGGTTATCAACGGGTACAGGCTGGTGATGACTCCGGCAAGCGATTGGCTGGCAAATGAGGTGCCACTGGACATCCAGGCACTAAGGGGAGCTGTGCTGCTGAAGCGGTCGGGTTACTGGTATCTGGTGTGTTCTTACCGTGCACTGCGAGCACGGGCCTATGAGGCAGCAGTCGATCGGGTGGACGTATCGGGGGATGTGAAAGCGCTGGAGATCGAGGAGACGGCGATGCATGCTGGGCGGATGGTGGTGGTGCTGGACAACGCGGATGGAGCGTACAAGGACGCCGGGGTGAGCGGGACGTACAAGTGCGTGCGGGAGGGGAGCCGAGTAGCGGTGAAACTGGGCTACGAGACGGCGGAGGGGAATCTGGCGGTGTGGGCCTCCCCCTGGTGGATCGAGGGGGTATTCTTCGAGGACGATAAAGGAGAGGGGAACCTGCGGCTGGAATGCATAGATGCTTGGGGATGGCTGGAGCGGCTGAAAGCGCCACGGCAGGTGACGTTCACGAACCAGACGCTCAACTACATTCTGCTGCGAGTGTTGTGGTCGGTTTGCGGGATAGCGGATGGGCTGCTGCACTCCAACCTGGACGTGACGGTGCCGACATTCACATGGATACCAGGGGAGAGCCTGGCATCAGTGGCAAGGCGGATACTGGAAATGGCTGGGCTATGGCTGCGGTTCAAGACGGTGCAGACGTCGGACGGGGCAAGCTGGGACAGTGTGGGAGTTGAGGTAGTGCAGCTGGGATCAGGGGCATCGAGCTATTCCTACGGGCCAACTGCTCATCCCGTGTCGTGTGGGCAGTATGGGATACGGGGGCTACGGCCGAACGACTTTGCCGTGGAGGGGCTGACACATGTGGGGTATCAGGTAGACTACGACGGTATTCGGGACGTTGGGCGGCGTCTGTTTCAGCGTGAGGTAGATCGGCACCTGGACACGCAAGCGAAGGTAGATGCGCTGGCAGATTACCTGGAATATGCAGCGCGCGTTGGGACCCAGCGGGGCTTTCTGGAGGCTGGGGCGAACGTAGGACAACAGGTGGGAGACGTGGTGGATATCACGGACGCGAGGGCGAATCTGGCAGGGGCTCTGCGGCGAGTGGGAGGGGTGAGGATCGATCTGGATCGGAAGCGGGGGCGATTTAAGCAGCGTGTGGAGTTGGTGAGGGTATGAGTGATGGATGACGAATGGTGGGGGGTTCAGGAGTATGGAAATTCGGCGGGCGACGGTTAGGGGGTTTGACGCGGGGACGTACAAGGCGACGGTGCAGCTGGAGGGAAATCCGCATTATCTGAGTGGGGTGCCGGTTAACCGCGGGATAGCTGGGGCGGACATGGCAGCTGGTCGGTGGTGTATGGTGGTGTTCGTGGATCCGCACGAGCCATCGGACGCGATGGTCATTGGTGTGTACTGATTGTATGTGAAATGGAGATCTCTCATAAAGTAATCAAGCAGTTGAGCGGCGATTGAAGGTCGGTAGCCTGCACTGAGGGGGCAAAGGCAAACCATGAGAGGGCGAAGAGGAGATTGAGGCAACCGATCAAGCGGCGAGAAGACGGCGTTAGGCTGCCGGTCCGCACATTAACAAC
>Ga0315298_1002886_pt1 | contig 28160 bp, 24 predicted proteins | sample WHS_1_MG_FD_203077 | JGI IMG/M metagenome (GOLD analysis project Ga0315298, IMG submission 203077) | Extremophilic microbial mat communities from Washburn Hot Springs, YNP, Wyoming, USA - WHS_1_MG | ecosystem: Environmental > Aquatic > Thermal springs > Hot (42-90C) | place: USA: Wyoming... | reverse complement strand
GTCGGTTTTTTTATTTTTTTTATCTCCTCTACCTAAATAATCCCCGCTGTGGCTTATACCTTCCGGTCATTGTCATCATCTTTCCGTCGAATGGCTTGCGCTTTTACCCACAGGAAAATCCTACCCGATACTACGCCAAGAAATGCAGGATGCATTTCGCCCCGAGCACATGAGGCAGGAGGCCGAATGTGCGAGGGTAGATTTTCCGTGCTCTTTCCTTGAGCAAGACCTGAGGAACGGAAAGATGATGACAATGACCTATATACCCTCCACAGCGGGGTTTTTTGTATTGTAGCACTGGCACAGCCAGTGCTACTTCTATCTTTTCTCTTCTTTATATAAATAATGCAGGATTGTTACATCTATAAAGCCTCTTATGCTTTAATTAAAAAAGGAAAATTTACTAAAAATCTTGAAAGTTGATTTTTTTATTCCAGCATATTAAAATCGTTTTTGTGTCTTTTGCCTGTATGAGCTGGTGTGGGTAGGGTAGTAAGGGCTTAATAGGGGTTTCTTATGAAGCTTTTGATAAGACTTTTTGAAAACAAAAAGATTGTTCTTATTACTTTGTCCATTCTGGCTCTTGCAAGTGCTTATCTGCTTGATTGGTCAACTCATAAGTTTGCTCTGCACATTACGAATGTAACAATGACTTCTGCTTCTGAAGGAAAAACAACAAACACTATTCCTGTCACTTTACCGTTTCTTCAGGATTCAGGGGCTATCAGTAATGAATATGTGTTTACCGGTTTGCTGGAGTATTATCCCTTTTATCCGACTGTGCTTAAAATTATACCTGATGATAATTTTAAAACCCTGAAAATTAATGGGCTTGAGGTATCCCTGGCTGGAATATCCCCGGAGAAATTGTCTGATTGGGTTAATGGCTTTGAGATAGACATTGGAAAATATCTTAAGGTTGGTTCTAATCAAATAGAATTTCTGGTGATGGATCTGGGTGCTGGCAAATATGGATTGGATGCATATAATCCAGGTCCTTTTCATTCCTTTATTTCTTTCATCTTCTTTATCCTTTTTTTGATTTTTTCTATGGCTTTTTTCTATTTTGCTCTGGAGGCACTGGGATTTGATTTTAAAGTTAGATTGATTTTTATAACTGCACTGTTTGTTTTTATAATGAATCTTGTGCACACGAGATATGATCGGTACACCTATGATCTTCTTGAGGGGGATTCCGGGCATTTGAATTATGTCGAATATATAGTTAAAAATAATGCTTTACCCAGTCCAGATGGATGGGTGTTTTATCATCCTCCTTTATATTACCTTTCAGCAGCAGCAGTTTATAAAGTATGTCAGCTTATTGGAGTTAATTTTATTTACAAGGCATTACAGGGATTGTCTCTCTTTTATTTCTTTACTTTCTTAATATTTGGTGCTCTTATATTAAAAAGACTAATTTCAAAATCCTCCCTGTTTTATCTATCTATTTTTCTTCTTGTATTCTGGCCTTCGGGGTTTATTCATTCAATCCGCATAGGAAATGATGTGCTCTTTTGTACACTTTTTACAGCAGGTCTATTTTATCTGTATAGATGGCGGGAAACAAAGGAATGGAAGTATCTATATATGGCTTCTTTATTTGCCTCTCTGGATTTTATGACAAAGACAAACGGATTAATTTTGATTATGGTTTTATTTATACTTCTTCTTATTGAATACTTCAAGTACAAAGATAAAATTGTCTTTCTTAAAAAAGCAAGCATGGTATTGGGAATGCTCATATTAGCTTTTGTTTTAAGTACCTATGATAATTATATTATGGCAATTCAGCAGAAACGTCCTAACTGGATACTTGCCGGGATTATAAATGTGACCGCATCAGAGGATCCGGCTCTCTATGTTGAAAATAAATTAATTAATTATGTGTATTTTGATCCAGCTACTTATTTTACCAGTCCATTTGTTGACACAAGGGATAACCGCACAGGGAGACAATACTTCTGGAACTTTTTACTAAAATCGTCTCTTTTTGGAGAATTTAGCTTCTCATCCTCATTAAAAAGAGGAATAGCGCTTTTTCTGTCATATCTACTTTTCGGAATGCTTATCTACTTCTTGGCAGGTCTTGTTTTCTGGGTTATGATGATGCGCGACAGAAGTTTGCCAATCCGTGAGTCATATAGAAATCCGATGGTATTTTCGCTTTGCGGGGATCTTAATTCAACCTATCGCGTCAGGCATATCAAGAGGTATAAGTTTCCGCTTCTTGTAAAAGTTGAGCTTGTCAGGAGACATTTTTTTAGTCGATACAAGGCTAAAGATTTTGGAATGCTTTTATTAAGTCTTCTATTTTTTATCCTGCTGATGCTTGCTTACAGGATAAATAAGCCGCTTTCACCTCTGTCTGATTTTAGGTATATTTATCCCGCCATTATAACATTCTGCACTTTATATTGTTTTTCTCTGGAGGTTTTTAAGGATAGGCATAAAGAAACTTTAGTGATGATTGGATATATAATGGCCATTAGTTTTTCTGCTTTAAGTGGCTTATTTTTCTTACTTTGACAATCCAGTTTTTGGAGTAAGAGGTTTTTATGAAAGTAGTAATTCTTGCTGGAGGTCTCGGGACACGCCTTAGTGAGGAAACCGATATAAAGCCGAAGCCTATGGTAATGATAGGAAATCAACCAATACTCTGGCATATTATGAAGATTTATTCTAGTTATGGCTTTAATGATTTTATTATATGCCTGGGTTATAAGGGTTATGTTATAAAGGAATATTTTCATCATTACTTTTTGCATCTTTCGGATGTTACAATTGATTTTGAAACCAACAAAATAGATTATCATCTTTCCAAGGCTGAGCCATGGAAGGTAACCCTTGTTGATACTGGACTTAATACCATGACTGGTGGTAGAATAAAAAAGGTACAAAAATATATTGGTGATGCTCCTTTTATGCTGACCTATGGAGATGGTGTGGGTAATATTAATATACCTGCTCTTATCGAATACCACAAAAAGAAAGGAAAATATGCAACTTTAACAGCAGCCCAGCCTACCGGAAAATTTGGCGCTCTCGAAATAGATAATGATAATAACATTCTTACTTTTATGGAAAAGCCAAGGGGGGATCGTGGCTGGGTTAATGCTGGCTTTTTTGTGCTGGAGCCTGAGATATTTGATTATATACCCGAGGGAGAAGATACATTCTGGGAGAGAGAACCGCTTGAAAAACTTGCAAAGGATGGTCAGCTTGTTGCTTATAAACATCATGGTTTCTGGAAGCCAATGGACACCTTAAGAGATAAGATTGAACTTGAAACATTATGGAATTCCGGAAAGGCAAAGTGGAAGGTCTGGAATGATTAAAGAAGCTTTTAAAAAGTTTTATAATAACAAAAAGGTCTTTGTTACAGGTCATACGGGTTTTAAAGGTGCATGGCTTTCTTTATGGCTTATCGAGATGGGAGCGAAGGTAACGGGATATTCTCTTGAACCTCCCACACATCCATCTTTGTTTGAGGTTTTAAAACTTTCCAGTAGAATGGATCACAGAATAGGAGATGTGCGGAATGAAAAGCTACTTTTCGATGTGATGAATGAGGTAAAGCCTGATATAGTCTTTCATCTTGCAGCTCAAGCATTGGTAAGGGCTTCTTATCAAAAGCCTAAAGAAACCTACGAGACAAATGTGATTGGAACGGTGAACCTTCTTGAGAGCGTTCGTAAAATACCAGAAGTAAAGGCTGTGGTAATTATTACCAGTGATAAATGCTATGAAAACAGGGAATGGGTTTATGGTTATAGAGAGTGTGATCCTATGGGAGGTTTTGATCCTTACAGTTCAAGTAAGGGTTGTGCAGAACTTGTTGTGGCGGCATACAGAAACTCCTTCTTTAATTCTTCTAAAAAAGATTGTAAGGCATTATTGGCCTCTGTTAGAGCAGGTAATGTTATCGGGGGAGGAGACTGGGCCGAGGATCGGCTTATTCCGGATTGTGCCAGAGCCATGTCGATGGATAAGGCGGTAATAATCAGGAATCCCTTATCAATTAGGCCGTGGCAACATGTGCTTGAACCTTTATCGGGATATCTATGGCTTGGAAGGCTATTGTATCTGCGGGAGAAAGATACTGATTCAGCATGGAATTTTGGTCCGAATGACGAAGATATTATGACTGTTGAAAGTGTAGTTAAAAAAGTTATTCGAGCCTGGGAAAGAGGTGAATATAAAGTTCAGAAAAAAGACAATCTTCACGAAGCAGGACTATTAAAACTTGATATAAGTAAAGCACATCACCATCTTTACTGGAAACCAGCTCTTCCAGCCGAAGAAGCTATTGAATGGACTGTTCAATGGTACAGGAGATATTACGATGGAAAGCCCATGATGGATTTTACAATTCAGCAGATAGAGGAATATATTAAAAGGGCAAAAGAAAATAAAATTAAATGGAGTCTTTGAAAAAGGATTCATTAATTTATAGTCTGGAGGAGATTATGATAACGCCAGAGATAAGTCATCTGGTTAATGAGTATTATGAGAAACATTTTAAAAATAGAAAGTTTATTCCCGGAAAGGATATGATTCGTTATGCAGGTAGGGTATTTGATGAGAAGGAGCTTTTGAAGCTGGTTGATGCAAGTCTTGATTTCTGGTTGACCGAAGGTAGGTTTGCTGAAGAATTTTCTGAAAAGATATCCGAATTTTTAGATGTTTCAAATGTTATACTAACGAATTCAGGTTCCTCGGCAAACCTTCTTGCTTTTTCTGCGCTAACTTCAAAGAAGCTTGGTGAAAGAAGACTCAGGCCAGGAGATGAAGTAATTGCTGTTGCAGCCGGGTTTCCATCTACAGTTGCACCCATAGTCCAATATGGAATGGTTCCGGTATTTGTTGATGTCGATCTTAATACATACAATATAAATATCGAGATGCTTAAGAAAGCCATAACAGAAAAAACGAGATGCGTTTTTATTGCGCATACGCTTGGAAATCCTTTTGATGTAGATGAAGTACTTCGTATTTGTAAGGAAAATAATCTCTGGCTAATTGAGGATAACTGTGATGCTCTTGGAAGTCGCTATAAGGATAGATACACCGGAACCTTTGGACATATAGCTACCCTATCTTTCTATCCCGCGCATCACATCACAACAGGCGAGGGGGGTGCGGTAGTTACTAATGATGAGGAATTGGCCAGAATTATAAGATCTTTTCGTGATTGGGGGCGTGACTGCTATTGCAACAGTGGTGAAAATAATACCTGCGGAAAGCGTTTTTCTCAACAATTTGGAACATTGCCTTTTGGTTATGACCATAAATATGTGTATTCCGAGATTGGCTATAACTTAAAGATGACAGACCTGCAGGCGGCTATAGGTAGTGCGCAGATGGATAAGTTAGAATGGTTTTGTAAGAAACGAAAATATAATTTTAATGTTTATAGGGCGATGTTTTCAAAATATTCCCGTGATTTCATCCTGCCCCAGGCTACCAGAGGTAGTGATCCGGCATGGTTTAGTTATATAGTTACATTGTCTCCAGAAGCAGGATTTAAGAGAGATGAGCTTGTTAAGTTTCTGAATGATAATCTTATTGAGACACGATATCTGTTTGCAGGGAACATTACGAGGCAACCCTGCTTTGATGGTGTTTCGTATCGCATTGCAGAGCACTTAGATAATACGGATTACATAATGAACAATACTCTTTTCCTTGGCACATATCCGGGTCTAACAGATGAAATGCTTTCATATATAGAAAAAACTCTGGATTCTTTTATGAGGAATATAAAATAGAGATTTTTTTATGGCAATAGTTAAAAAGTATCCTTCGGAGGTTATTGAAATTTTAAATCCCTTGCCGGATATTTATGTTGTGTCATTTAGAAGCCTGGATAAGCCATACAAATATATGCCAGGGCAGTTTTTACACCTCGCACTGGATGATTATGATCCTTCTATGCCCTGGCCGGAATCGAGATGCTTTTCTATGCAAAGTTGTGGGGAGGATGAATTTATCAAGATTACTTATTCTGTAAAAGGAAGATATACGGCCAGGATGGCAAAAGAGCTTTTTGTAGGCAGGAAGGTAACTTTGAAACTACCTTATGGGGAATTGTTTATCAAGAATCACCCAAAGGAGAATGTTGTTTTTATAGCAGGAGGTACCGGTGTAACACCATTTCTATCTCTTTTTAATCATGACAATTTCAGGGAGTATAAGAATGCAAAATTATATCTTGGCATCAGGAATGAAAATTATCATATTTATAAAGAAGAAATTGAGAAGGCAAGGAAGATTAATGAAAGTTTTACTTTTGAAATTATCTGTGAGGATAAAGAAGGAATGTTATGCATTGAAAAAATATATAATAACCATAAAGATACTTCGACTTACTTTATATCCGGACCTCCATTAATGATAAAAAATTTTAAAAAATATTTACTTGGTAAAGGGCTTTCTGAAGATAGAATTCGTACAGATGAATGGGAATGAGAATTTTGGGAGGAAAGTAAAGTGGACAGATGTGCGGAAATTAGAAAATCTATTGTAAATATGATGCATTATTCTAAGTCCTCTCATATTGGCTCATGTCTTTCTATTGTGGAGCTACTCTATGTGCTTTACTTTAAAGTACTCAGGATTAATCCAGAAGAGCCAGCTTATCCGGAAAGAGATAGGTTTATCCTGAGCAAGGCACACGCAAGTGCTGCACTTTATGCTGTCCTTGCTGAGAGGGGATTTTTTCCCAAGGAATATCTGGATAAGTATTATATTGATGGTGGATTACTTCCTGGGCATCTGGACAGAGAGGCTGTTCCTGGAGTTGAAGTTTCAGCAGGTTCACTCGGGCATGGTCTTTCCCTTGGCGTTGGAATGGCAATGGTAAACCAGAAAGATAAAAATCCCGGCAGGATTTTCGTTTTACTGGGAGATGGTGAGTGTAACGAGGGTTCTGTTTGGGAGGCTGTAATGCTTGCTTCTACACATCGTTTAAAAAATATTACTGCCATAGTAGATTTTAATGGGCTTCAGGGGCTTGGATATGCAAAAGATATAATTAAGCAGGATAATCTTGGAGAACGATGGAGGGCTTTCGGTTGGGAAGTATTGCAAATTGATGGTCATAATCTAAGAGCTATTGAGAAAGCGCTTAATGCTACACAGAATGGCCCGAAGGTAATTATAGCTAATACCATTAAGGGAAAAGGGGTTTCCTTTATGGAAAATTGTCTGGAGTGGCATTATAAATCCCCTGATAGTGCACAGTTGAAAAATGCGGTTAAAGAAATAGAAGAGAGATGCAATGAGGAAGACATTTATTAATAGCCTTATTGAAAGGGCAAGAAGGGATAACCGAATTCATTTAATAGTGGCGGATCTTGGTTTTTCTGTTGTAGAGGATTTTGCAAAAGAGTTTCCAGATCGTTTCCTTAATGCTGGAATATCCGAGCAGAACGCAGCTGGTGTAGCTGCGGGGATGGCTCTTTGTGGAAAAATTGTTTATTTCTTCAGTATCATTCCTTTTGTTACAATGCGTTGTTTTGAACAGGTAAGAGTAGATCTTGCATATATGAATACCAATGTAAGACTTGTTGGTGTTGGAGCAGGATATGCATATGGTCCGGCGGGACCAACTCACCATGCTATTGAGGATTTAGCCATTATGCGGGCATTACCAAACATGGTAATTTGTGCCCCGGGGGATTGTGTTGAGTTAAAAGGCATATTGGAGGAAAGCTATGAGCATAATGGACCGATGTATATTCGTTTAGGGAAGGGTGGGGAAGGAAATATTCATAACCCTGATACCTTAATCAAACTTGGAAAAGGTGTTCCTGTAACAGAAGGAGAAGATTTGATACTGATTACTACAAGTACAATGCTTGAGCAGGGTACACGCCTGGTAAAAGAACTTGCCGGGCGGGGAATTCGAGCTGCTCTTTATAGTTTTCATACTCTAAAGCCACTGGATGTGGAGCTACTTAATAGTTTGATTAAAAGAAAAATTCCAATTATTACTATTGAAGAGCATAATATTATTGGTGGTCTCGGGAGTGCCGTTGCAGAGGTAATTGCAGAAAGTGGCTATGGTATTCCATTTAAAAGAATAGGTGTGCCCGATATATATACACATTCTATAGGTTCACAGGATTATCTTAGAAGGCAGGTCATATTCAGAGGAGATTTGCTTGAAGTGCTTGGTATCAAAAAATGAACTTAACGGGTAGAAATATGGATAGAAAAGAAATAAATGTGGCAATTTTAGGAGCTACCGGCCATATAGCAAAAGGTTTAATTTATAATTATTGTAAGAAAAAAGATTGTAGACTTTTTTTGTTTTCCCGCTCGGTTGAAAGGGTAGAAAAATTTCTGGATACTATCGAAAACAAAGAAGCGAAAATTCTGGTAAATCACTATGAAGTCTTCGATAATTTTCAGTATGATGTTATAATAAACTGTGTTGGTATGTATGACTTAAAACGAATTGAAGAATCCGGAATAGAACTGTTTAGATTAACAGAGAGCTTTGATAATCTTGTGCTGGATCATATCACAAAATATCCTGGAACTATCTACATAAATTTATCGAGTGGGGCAGTTTATGGTGATGTCTTTAATGAGCCGGCAAATGAAAATACAATCGCCAGGATAGATGTTAATCATATGAAGACAGAAGATTTTTATACACTTGCAAAACTTCATTCTGAGGCAAAACACAGAGCATTATCGCAGTTAAATATTATTGATATAAGAATTTTCTCTTATTACAGCCGTTTTCTGGATATAAATTCAAAGTTCTTTCTTTCAGAAATAATTCGCTGCATTCTTGAAAAGAAAGATTTCGTTACAAATTCTAAAGATATTGTAAGGGATTATGTTCATCCGCTGGATTTACTCTCTTTGATATACTTAATAGAGGAGTATGCACAAAATAATAAGATAAACCAGGCACTGGATGTTTATAGCTTAAAGCCAGTTACAAAATTTGAAATATTGGATTTTTTTAAAATACACTACGGGCTTAAGGTTATCATAAATGAGGATGTTAATGCAGGTAGAGCAGGTTTAAAGAATGAATACTACTCTTTAAATAAAAAGGCGGAGATGCTGGGATACATCCCAAGATATACTTCACTGCAAGGAATCGAAGAGGAGACAAGGGAATTATTAAAGAATGCAGGAGAGTTTTTATGAAGCTTATAAGTGTTGTGACACCGTGCTATAATGAAGAAGAAAATGTTGAAGAACTTTATAAAAAGGTAAAGCAGGTTTTTCAGGAAATTAAAACCTATGAATATGAACACATTTTTATTGATAATGCCTCTAAGGATAGAACAGTTGAAATATTGAAAAAAATTGCAAGCAAAGATAAGAATGTTAAAATCATTGTGAATGCTAAAAACTTTGGGCATATTCGTTCGCCTTATTATGCAATGCTTCAGGCTAAAGGGGATGCGGTAATATCCCTTGTGGCAGATCTTCAAGATCCGCCACATCTTATAAAGGACTTTATAAAAAAGTGGGAAGAGGGATATAAAATAGTTATTGGTGTCAAGGCAAAAAGTGAGGAAAATCCCTTTGTGTTCTTTCTTCGGAAAATGTTTTATTCAATTATCAAAAAAATATCGGATATTGAACATATAAAGAACTTCACGGGTTTTGGGTTGTATGATAAAAGATTTATTGATGTTCTGAGAAACCTTGATGAGCCATATCCTTATTTCCGTGGACTGGTTGCAGAACTTGGCTTTGAGCGTTGTGAAATAAAGTATGTGCAACCTAAGCGCAAGAGAGGCAAAAGCGCCAATAATTTTTACACTTTGTACGATATAGCTATGCTGGGTTTTGTAAACCATTCCAAGCTTCCTTTGCGTCTGGCAAGTTTTATTGGATTTGGAGTGGCGGTAGTAAGTCTTCTGGTGGCTCTTGTTTATTTTGTATATAAACTTATTTATTGGGAGAAATTCATTGTAGGATCTGCTCCACTTGTTATAGGTCTTTTCTTCTTTTCTTCAGTCCAGTTATTTTTTATAGGCATCATCGGAGAATACATCGGGGCTATTTACACACAGGTTAAAAATCATCCACTGGTAATAGAAAAGGAAAGGATTAACTTTGATAAAAAAGAAAAAAAATCTATTTCAAAGCGTTCTTAGGATACAATTCATCAGGTTTGTCATCGCTGGCTGTGTCAATACGGCATTCGGATATGGGGTTTTTGCGCTTTTTATATACTTAAAATTTCAGGAGGCTATTGCCTTTTTATTCTCAACAATACTGGGAGTACTTTTTAATTTTAAAACAGTAAGCCTTTTTGTTTTCAGAAGCAGGGATAATTCTCTAATCTTGAAATTCATGGGTGTTTACGCTCTTACATATATTTTGAGTAATCTTATAATGATGGGCTTTAATTATTTTAGGATTAATAAATACATATCCGGAGCTATTATAATCATTGCCATGGGCCTTCTGTCGTTTTATTTAAACAAGAAATATGTTTTTAGACAGAATAAATCGAACAGTAATTCCCCATTTTTGAAAATTTGATAACTTCAGCGTCATTGCGAATGAGAAGCTAACTCCTTTGCCGAAAATTATCGTATGAAGCAATCTGTTAATTTATTGCGACTGCTTTATTTATCGACAGATTGCTTCGGATTATAATTCTCAGCAATAGAGAAATCTGTCGCCTCGCAATGACGATTTATTGTAATTCAATCAAAAATGGGGAATTGCTGAAATCGAAAACCAAATTTTGACAAATTATGCTGTTTCTTTTAAAATAATACTCTGATTTAGTTGGAGTATGCCACTTTAGCTCAATTGGTAGAGCAGCTGACTTGTAATCAGCAGGTTGTGGGTTCAAGTCCCACAGGTGGCTAAAATTTTGACAGTGGTTCTAAAATATAATAGAATAATGGCGCTTTTTTATTGCCGAGATAGCTCAGTAGGTAGAGCAGAGGACTGAAAATCCTTGTGTCCGTGGTTCGATTCCACGTCTCGGCATTCTGGGAAACAATGGTATTTTTATAGATAACGAATCTCACAGAGGAGATGAAAGCAAATGAAAAGAACATATCAACCAAGTAAAATAAAGAGATTGAGGACTCATGGATTCAGAAGGAGAATGAAGACAAAGGATGGTCGTAAGATTTTAAGTCGGAGAAGAGCAAAAGGAAGAGTAAAGCTTTCTGTTTCTGATGAATAGATTTTATACCTTTTCTAAAAAAAGTCGTATTAAGAAAAAAGCAGAGTTTAGAGTAATATATACCTCGGGTGAGAAATTCTTTTCAGATTACTATTGTGTGTTTTACAAACCTTCTTCTGAAAATCGACTCGGGATTTCAATTCCTAAAAAATTTGGAAAATCTGTTTATCGTAATTTGCAAAAGAGAATCTTAAGAGAAGCCTTTCGTAAAAGCAAAGTTTCTTTTAAAAACCCAAAGGATATTGTAATAGTTATGAGGCGAAAACCTATGGATAAAGCAAAACAGACAATGGATATTGAAAGGATTTTTCAATGGCTATCTCAATAAAAAAGATTATTATTGATGTTTTCCTTTTGCCTGTTAGATTTTACAAAAGATTTATTTCCCCATTTCTTCCGAAAGCCTGTTTATATGAACCTTCATGTTCTGTATATATGATGGAATCTATAAAGAGATTTGGAATTCTAAGGGGTGGGGTTCTAGGGGTATCACGGATTTTTCGTTGCAATGGATGGTTTTTTAATGGAGGATATGATCCTGTTCCTGAAAGATTTTCCATGAAAGATATTTTAAGTGGATACAGGAAATTTAGAAATAGATCTTAAACCCGCTTCTGTCTAATATTCTATATTCCATACGCAAAAGCAATGTAAAAGCGGATTCCGAATGTGTAGTTTGGTTCTACATTAATGAATCCGTAAATTCCTTTTAAACCTACCCTCGCAAAGAGATCCTGGGATATCTGGGTTGTTAGTTCAGGTCCAAAAAACACAGAAAAGTAATTAATTTCCTGCTCGGACATTGGAGTATAAACGCTGGTGCTTTTCTCTACAATGTATCCAGAGATAAAATCATTGTAAGTAAGACCGAGGCAGATTGAAACTCCTTTAATATATACTTTAATAGCTCCGCTGATTTCTATGTACTCCCGTTTTCCGTTACCTGTTACATTAATAGGAACACCACCCACATCAGAGGAGTAATTTGTTACAGGGATTGTTGATCTTACTATTTCTATTTCCATACCAAATAGAGGGCTTATTACATTTTCAAAGAAAACCCCCATTGACCAATCACTCTGGAAGTTATAAACAAAAAACTCCCCACCACCCTTAAAGCCTAAAAGCTGGGAATAATAATTCCCCGATTTTTCCTGTGAGAATAAGCCGGTAAAGGAGAAGAAAATCATTATAAAAAACAAAACAAAGTATTTCATAAACCCTCCTGTAAGCAAGATAACATAATAATTTTCGGAATTCAATATTTACAACTTGATGACAATAAGGGTTATGTCATCAAAAGGTTCAGCATGGTTTGAAAAGACATCGACTTCTTCAAGAATAACTTCCGAAATCTCTTTTGCTTTCTTATTATAGTTTTCTTTTATGATTTTCTGGAGTCTATCGGTGCCAAATTCTTCCTCTTTTTCATTTATGGTTTCTGTTATGCCGTCAGAATATAGAACAAAAATGCTTCCGTGTTCATAATGGTAAGTTTTTGTAAGGAATGTCTCATCCTGAAATATTCCCACCGGCTTTGCATTTGCTTTAATCCATTCAAAGCGATTTTTTTTAATGTTGTAAACAAGGATTGGATTATGTCCTGCGTTTGTATAAAACAGGGTTTTGATTGAATTATCAAGAAAGCCACAAAAAATTGTTGAGAAACTAAGAGTTTTGGTCAAGCGAGCGGAGGTTTGATTAGATGTAATGACATCATTAACTTTTGTTACAATGTAATTTACATTCGAGGAAGAGAATTCGTGGCTTTTAGCTATGGTATGAATAATCATTGAAACAAGAGCGGCGGAAAAGCCTTTTCCGGATACATCTGCAATAAGGAGCCCCGCAGAATTATTGGATATTTTTTCTACAAGGAAATAGTCCCCGCTAACCTCTCTGGCGGGTTTCTGATAGGCATAAATATCTATATTTGAAAAAACCGGTAACTGGTTCTGGAAAATAGATTCCTGTATATTAGAAGCAAGGATGAGATCTCTTTTTGTTAATCTTGCCTCCTCTTCTTTCTCAAAAAGGATTAAATTGTTCATTATTATCTGCGATATTTTTTTTAACCTGGACATAAGCTCTAATTCTCTGGATGTGTATGTGGTATTATCCATTTTCCCGGATATGTGCATCATTCCAATGAGGTTTTCCTCATAGAAAAAAGGAACGATAAGAGAAATTCCATATCGTTTAAAATACCTTTCTGCAATTTCCTTCATTGCGGAAAATCTTGGATCAAAGTTTATTAATTCTCTATCATAAACATCTATTTTGTTGTTCAGATATCTGAAAAGTGGATTGACGGCAGGAACATAATATTCTCTTGAATTTAGAGAGTAGAGTACTTTGAAATTTTCGGTAGATGGATCAAAGTAAAGAAAATCCATATTATGACATTCTATCTGTTCGCATAAAGCCTCAACGCTTTTTCTTGCCAGTTCCTCTATTGTATGGGCATTCCCTATTTTATCCAGAAGAATTGATGTAATATCTTTATCAAGATATTCCATACCAAGGGCTTTTCTAATAAGTATTTTGCCTCTCTGGTGAAGCCATACAAAAAATAAAAAAGATGGTAGTGCAATTAAACAGAATACTAAAAAATCTATTTTACCAATCCAGCTCCTGAAGACATATAAAAGGAAAACTATTGGGATAGAAACTATAGTTCCTATTATATTGTCTCTTATTAAGTCTATAAATTTTCTTCTTAAATTTACAAACCTGTATGTGATTACAGAGTAAAGAATCATTCCTCCTGTTACTACATAAACGATTGATAGGATGAGGTTATATAAGATTGGAGTCGGTTTGTTTTTTAATAGAGAAAGCAGAAGGTGGGATACTGAGAAAAAAACAATGCCGCTCAGAAAATATCTTATTTGCTTTTTCTGGTATATAAGGTGGGATTTACTATATTGAATGACTATTGAGATAAGGGAGACAAAAGACAAAAAGCCGCTAAAAAAAAATGAGGCATAGTGCAGAAAATTATATGTGACTTTTAAATCAAATTGGCTTTTTGTGGCTTCATTTGTGTATAGAAGATATTGAACCTGGTTAATATTAAAGCCCAAAACAGAAACAATTGCAAATGCAATGGAAAACAAAAAAAATATCCAGAAATAATCTTTAAGTATATTTATTTTTTTTTCTCTGGGAAAATGTAAAGAAAAATAATAGAATGAAAATCCAATGAGGGAAAGCACACCATTTTGAATTTTTAAAACAAGGAATGCGAATAGTTGATAATTTAGAATAGAAAAATAGCTATAAAGTCCAATACTTCCGACCAGAATAGCGCCGAGGAATAAAAAAAATGCTGTGCTTATATTAAGGGGACTTGTACTTTTTAAAACACTTTCGATAGACATGGCTATAAGGATAAGTCCGGCAGTAAGAAGAAATATTGAAGCAATGGTCATAATTTCCTCAAAGTATGTAGAGCCTCATTTATATAATACTTTACCATCACCCTTCTCAATGCTGCCTATAAAGTAAGCCTTATAACTATTTTCATTAAAGAAATTCAGCACTCTGTCTTTATATCTCTGGTCCACAATGACAGTCATGCCTATCCCCATATTGAATACCCTGAAGGCTTCCTTTTCCTCAATTTCCCCTTCTTTTATTATAAACTGTATAATCTCTGGAACCTTCCAGCTTTTCTTATCAATAACAGCTGAGAGTTTGTCCGGAAGAATTCTACAAAGATTTCCCTCTATTCCACCACCTGTAATATGAGCTACACCCTTTATAGCTTTTTTAAATTGATTGATTGCTTTTACGATTACCGGTGCATAGATTTCTGTTGGAGTAAGAAGAAGATTGCCAAGTATTCCAAAACCATAATTTTTGTTAAGATCCAGATTTTTTTCTTTTATTACACTGCGAATAAGAGAGAAACCATTGGAATGAAACCCCGATGAAGCAAGCCCTATAACAACATCACCTTCTTTTGTGTTTTCCGGTTTTAAAATTGAATTCTTTTCCACAACGCCAACGCAAAAACCTGCAAGATCAAATTCTTCGTCGGGATACATTCCTGGAAGCTCTGCTGTTTCCCCCCCAATCAGAGAACACTCTGCAAATTTACATGCCTTTGCTATACTTTCGACTATTGCGAGATATATTGATTTTTCAAGCTGTCCTATTCCAATATAGTCCAGAAAGAAAAGGGGCTTTGCTCCGCAGCAAACAACATCATCGACATTCATGGCAACCAGGTCATAACCAAGACTGAAGTATTTTTTCATCTGATGCGCAAGGAGAATTTTTGTTCCAACTCCATCTGTAGCTGAAACAAGCACTGGATTTTTGTATTTTTTTATTTCGAAAAGTGCTCCAAAACCTCCGACTCCTTCAAGAACACCTGGCTGGTAAGAAGCAGAGGCAAATTTCTTTACTTCTTCGAGAAGAGCATCGGCTTTATCTATATCAACACCCGCGGTTTTATAATCTATCATAATTTCACTCCCGTAATGTTTCGCTAAAATTATTATACTTTGTGAATAGAAATAACTCAAAAAAGAGAAAAATAAATAACAAAGAAGGCTACAATTATAATTTTATGATATAATTTATAAGCAAAAAGCTTGAAAACCTAAAAGTTTGAAAGCTTAAATAAGCAGAGGAGAAAAAAGTGGAAATCTCTTTAAATGTAATAAGGAAGCCTTTAATAAAATTCCTGGTTTTTATTCTGATGACATTTTTCATATACTTAATAACTAAATTAACAGCCCTGGTTTCAGGTGTTTTTAATAGATACTGTACCCTGAATTATGAGGTAAGTCAACCGGTTTACAGTCATCTTACAGCTATTTATTTTCAGCAATATTATCTGAAAAACATCTTTCCTGCTTTTAAAAATGCGGGTATTAAATATACCATATTACCACCTCTCAGAGAAGGAGATTACAAAGATAGAAAAAGGGAGTTTTTTAATTTTTCCTTTGAAAGAAAGATATTGAGTGATGAAGAAATTTATAGAATTGATACGCTTATAAAAAATGGCATTAAAGAATCTTATGCTTTTGCCTTGAAAACAGAACTCTATTACCAATATATACAAAAGCTGTATGCTAACCATCGTACAAATAGAACAATGACATTGCAGGAAGTTTTTCTGGAAATGACAGGGGATGGCTCAAATATTAATAAAAATTTTCCTGATGGGACTCCTTTTATTTTAATCAGTGGACCTGATGTAAGAGTTATTCCGGAACTTTTTCCTATATTTAGAGAGATGATCCTGTGGATTTTTAGTATATTTATTTCTGCGAGTCTTATTATTGTATGGATTTCTATGGAGAAAAAAAGAAGCATATGAAAAAGGTTATTCCTTCTTATATCTTCTGGACTATAGTTTCTATTATTTTTGTAAGCTCTTCTTTTGATCTGTTTTTGAATGTTAATATTTTGGGTTTTAATGTAAGGCTTGCACAGATTTTTATTCTAATTTTAAATGTAGCTTTTATTGTCGAGATTATTATTGAAAAGAGATTTTTTATTTTGCCTACTCTGGGTATTTTATGGATCTGGGGATGGATAATGTTTCTTTTTTCAGCAAATAGTTTGCTTATTTTAAGGGGAGCAGGTTATGGACTCTGGCTGATTAGTTTAATAGTATGGGTTATATACCTATCAAATCGTGGATATTATTTTTCTGGTAATGAAAGGAATCAACTTATAGCCTTATACATTCTGTCCTTTTTCCCTTCTATAGTATTTGGCTTATTACAATGGGCATATCCTTCACTTTTGCTTTCCAGTAGCTTTCCTTTTAAATCACAGGAATATTTAACAGTATTTAATTACTACCATCTTCATCGAATTAATGGATTTAATTATGAGCCCTCGTACTATGCCACTTATCTTATCGTTTTGCCGCCTGTTTTATGGGCATGGGTAAAGAATGAAAAATCGATAAAAAGGGTATTCGGGCTTTTGTTTCTGATTTTGTCAATAGTAACTCTTTTTCTATCAACATCCCGAATGGGATGGCTTGGTGTTTTAGGATTTTTTACAATAACAATTGTTATAGAAATTTACAGCTTGTTAAGAAAGTATTTTTTAGATAAAAAGTTGTTTTTAAAATTTGCTATTATAGCAATAACAATAATCTTTACTTTTGGTTTTTTATTTGTTTTTAATTCGAGATATAAAAATGTTTTTGAAAAATTTCAAAGCTATTTTAAGTGGTCTTACGATGATAGAATGGAAGGATATAGAAATGCGTTCACATTGTTTTTTAAAAATCCCTTTAAAGCCCCTGGATTGGGTGGAGTAGCTGCGGGTATTGCTTTTAATGAAGGCGGGATTTTGCCTGTTAATAACACCGAGGCTAAAAACTATGAGGCGGTCAATGTTTTGCTTGAGGTTATTGCAGGAGGCGGAATTATCGGGAGCGCTTTATTTATTGCTTTCTGGCTAGCATTTTTGATTTTAGTATTAAAAAGATACAAACTCTATTCCACCGTGGAGCAACAATGGCTCTCCGGCCTATTGATAGGGCTTCTTTTGCAATGGCTTTTATTGATTTTTAATCAGAATATAATTCGTATTTATGTGTGGAATCATATAGCGGTAATGGCATGCTTTATTTCTTTTTCAGGTAGAGAAGAAAAGAGGGGCACCTGCAGCAGAATTTATGGCCCTTTATCAGCCATTATTATTGCTATCCTTTCTATGGTGATTGTTACTTTAATCTTTTTATCAACTCCAGGAAAGGCAAAGTTTTATAAATTGGAGCTTACTTTAAAGGATGAAAAAAATCTTGTGTCCATTTCTATGAATTATTATACATCACACAATATGTTTTATGGACAAACTCTTCAAAAATTTCATATTTTAAATATAAAGCCTATCAGGATTTCAAACACTCTTGTGTTTGATGTGCTCGGTAAAAGCCAGAGAATATCAAAGGGGCTTTTTTATGAAAGCGAGAAGGAAGATCTTTATAAATGGATTTCCGGGAAGGTCGTCCCCATTTCTGTTCAGCCAGAGATATGGGATTATACGACAAACCTTCTTTCTCTTCTATATAAGCGTGACTCAAATTTTTTCAAATCCCCTGAAAAAGCTCTTGACACTGTAAATGATGTATTGTCGAATGAAAATCTGTACTGTCCTCTACTGCTGAAGAAATTTAGCTTTTCTCCTGAAACAATGGAATATATAAGAAAGGAAAACCTCTCTCAGGAAGAAAAAATAATACTTAATCGAAGAATTCTTGAGGAGGTTTATGTTGATCTCTATACTGATATTCCCTGTAATCCATTGAATCACAGGGCTTATGATATTGATATAGTTTTCAGTTTCAATACAAATATTCTGTTCTCTTTAACGAACGAAAAAGAATATGGTGATCTATCTATCGATTCAATAGCTTTTGAAACAGATATAGGAAGGGTAAAACTATCGCAGAGTGATTTGTATTCATACTTTAAATTCGACAGGGGATTTAGATACTTTGCCTCAAATCGATTAGAAGGTTACAGTACACAACCTGTTATTATTTTAACTTTTAAAAAGGCTCCCATTGATTTCTTTCTATGGTATTTCCAGAAAAGATACATATATCTCACTATACTGATAATAACGGGAATAATAAGCTTTTTAACAAGCCTTTACTTGTTTAAGGTATATATATCCTTTTTAGAAAAGAGCTAAACCATAACCTGGCTATTGAAGAGTCTTTTGTAAATTCCACCTTTATGCAATAGATCCTTATGTGTTCCGATGGCAGCGATATGCCCTCCCTCCATTACAACAATCTTATCGGCATCCATAATTGTTGAGAGCTTGTGGGAGACAATAATAGTAGTCTGTTTACCAAGAATATTTTTCATGGCGTTCTGTATCAGTTGCTCCGATTCAGCATCGAGGGAGCTTGTTGCTTCATCAAGAATAAGAATCCTTGGTTTACGAAGGATAGCTCTGGCCAGAGCTATCCTTTGCTTTTCTCCACCGGAAAGCCTGACACCCCTATCGCCTAGAATAGTTTTATAACCGTCTGGAAGCTTTGAAATGAAGTTATGGGCATTTGCAAGTTTTGCTGCCTCGATAACTTCATTATCAGTAGCTTCGGGTTTTGATAGCTTTATATTATCCAGTATCGTTCCAGAAAAAAGGATGCTTTCCTGCGTTACAAGGCTTAACTGGCGGCGAATGGAAAGTGGGTTAAAGGCAAAAGCATTCTTGCCGTCAATCAGGAGTTTACCTTTTTGCGGCACATAAAACATAGCGATCATTGAAATAAGAGAGGATTTTCCTGCGCCACTTGGTCCAACAATGGCTACAGTTTCTCCTTTTTTGATTTTAAGATTGATATTTTTAAGGGTCTGCAGATTTTTTTCGTATTCAAAAAATAATGATTTAAATTCAATATCCCCTTTTATTTCTCCAAACTCAGGTTTAAAAATATCCTCCTGCTCGGTTAAATCAATGATTTCAAAAATTCTACTTGCTGCAGGAAATAGCTTTCTAAGTATCATAAATATTTCTGTGGATCGACTTAATGGTTCAGAAAGAACTAACGCCAGAAAGATAAAGGAAATTATTTCCTGTGTTGTGGCTATTTGATTCCTTATACTTATTGCTCCTACGACAAGAATAATTAATACACCAACAACACCAACAAACTCTGCAGAAGGTGTTCCAAGGAATCTAAATTTTAGCTCTTTTTTTAAAGAGAGCAAATGGTTATCGTTTGAAGCACGAAATCTTTTTTTGATATTGCTCTCAACAGCATAACCCTTGATGATTTCAATGCCATATATTGATTCCTGAATGTTTGAGGTGATATCCGAGATATTTTTTTGAACGCTTGTTGAAAGTTTTTGAACAATGGATCCAATGCCCGCAAGGATTAAACCAAGTACAGGGCCAAGAGAGAAGAAGTATATAGAAATTCTTGTATTAATTATAAACATAAGGACAACAATAACCACCACTGTCATTGGTTGGGCCATTAATTCTACGGCTATATTCATAAAGAAAGCCTCAATAACCCCGATGTCGTTTAAAACTCTTGAGAGAATTTCACCTGTACGATTTTTCTTATAATAAGCAAGTGGCAATTCCATCAATTTTTCAAATAGATCCCTTCTAATATCGTGCATTACGCTTACAGCAAGATAGTTAGAAAATACAAAGGTTAAATAATGTGAAAATGCCCAGATAAAACCTATGCCAAGTAGTATAAGTATTGTAATTACACTTATATTCTCAAAATTTTTCCCAATGAATGTTGAAAAGAAAAAGTCTCCAACTTTTAGAATACCTCCCACCTTGCTTGCAACAAGTATCATTACAAAAACCATGCATGCAAGAAGGGAAAGCTTATACTTGAAAGCATATGAAAGAAGGCGCCGATAAATTTTCATTTTTAAGAATCTCCTTGTTTTAAACTTAGAAATATTTTAAAGGAGTTATTCGAAAAAAGCAAAAGGCTTTTATCTTGAGGCGCTTCTGGCTATTCGAAATCCTGTTACATATCCCCTGCGCCATAGAAAATAGGGGGCTCTATTTCCCTTAAGTAGCTTTAATGCGAAATCAGGGGAGCTTTTAAGGCATCCACCACGTACAACTTTTTCCTTTCCTTTTTCAGGTCCTGAAGGATTTGTTACTTTAGATTTAAATGTGGTACTAAAATAATCGTTACAGTACTCCCATAGATTACCGCTCATGTCGTATATTCCAAGTTCATTTGGCTTTTTGAGTCCTACTCTTTGTGGGCGAAAGTAGGTATTGCCTGAATACCATGCAACTTCATCCGGGTTATTGCTTCCACTGAATATATATCCTTTTGATTTTTTCCCTCCACGTGCTGCAAATTCCCATTCTGCCTCTGTGGGTAGTCTGTATCCCTTTACCCTGGTAATATCCAGTGTTGATTTACCACTTTCATCAAGTAATTCAAGCGTATTTGTATCGTAAGCGGGCGGCAAGCCCTCGGATAAACTTTTCCAGTTACAAAAGGCTATAGTATCAGTCCAATCAACATCCATTACAGGTTTGTTACCTCTTCCCCAATCGTGATCATCTGGTTTTCTGTGAGCGGTTGAAATGCAAAATCTATCATATTCCTTAAAAGTTATTTCATACTGGCCTATATAATAGTCACTTAGTGTTACTGTGTGAGCCGGGAGATCATATTTATCGGGATCTGGTGAACCCATTTGAAAGGAGCCACCCTCTACAAAAACCATTCCTTGAATAATATTTGTATCGGTATCTGCCTTTACCAGCTTTTCTTTTTCACGGTCCAGAATTATGATAAAAATTATAGAAAACACACCAAAGAAAATCATATAATAAAGAAAAGAAAACTTTTTCCACATGGTTATTTCCCAATCCGAACAACTTATCCTGTAATTGTAAGTTTTTTTTAAATTTAAGCAAAGTTTATTGTAACACCCGGCAATTTCTAAATTAAACAAAATAAAAAAGTCTATAACTTCTCCCGAAATTCCTTGCTTTTTTTAAGATATTCAACAAGTTCACTTCGCTTTTTATTGCGGATTATATGAATAAGGGTATCAATTTCTCTTGAAAAATCTATCAAAGATCTTTCCACATTATCAGCATTGAGAAGGGTAATATCTGCCCACATTTCTGGATTTCCCTGCGAAACCCTGGTTGTATCAAGAAGTCCCTTACCATATAGGCCAAAAAACCTTACATCTGCCCATCCATCTTTCTCAAGATAGCGTGATATAGCCGAAGCTATAAGGTGGGGTGTATGACTTGTTGATGCTACAATTTCATCATGAAAATCTGCAGAAACAAGTACAGTCTGTGCCCCAAATATTTTCCAAAGATCACGCACCTCAGAAATCGCCCTCTCTGCTCCTTCTTCTATAATTCCCACAATCTTTTTTTCAAAAAGATCCGCTCTTGCGAACTCAAGCCCCGACTTTTCGCTCCCGGCCATAGGATGCGTACTTACGAAATTCAAACCCCTAGTATTAATCTTATTAACCTCCTGAATAACTGACCTTTTAACACTACCAACATCCATTACAATAACTTCTTCCGAAAGAGAATGCATGTACTGAGAAAAAACAGAGGCAACCGTCTCTATGGGAGTACCTATGATAAAATAGTCAAGCTCTGCAAGATCCTCTGTTCTTTCATCTCCATATTTATCAATAATACCAAGCTTTTTGGCTTTTTCCAGCTTTCCCTTATTCCTTCCAAAACCAATCACTCTGGATCCAGGAACATAAGCCTTGATAGCCAGAGCAAGGGAACCACCTATCAATCCAAGCCCATAAATGCCAAATCTTTTCTTATCCATATAAGCTCCAAAAAATAATTTTATTCCCCATTCACACAGGGACACTCTTCGCTTATGCGGAAGCAGGTCCCCTAACAACAACTACAGAAGCTACCTTTCTTATTTCCTTAATAAGTTCCTTAAATTTATCCGGCTTTAGAGATTGCGCACCATCGGATAGAGCCTTTTCTGGTTCATGATGTACCTCTACCATTATACCATCACAACCTGCAGCTATACCAGCGACAGACATTGGTATTACATATTGCCATTTTCCGGCAGCGTGACTCGGATCGACTATGATTGGAAGATGAGTTTTTTCTTTAGCAACAGGAATTGCGATAAGATCAAGAGTATTCCTGTATGCGGTTTCAAATGTACGAATACCTCTCTCACAAAGAATTACATTTTTGTTACCTTCTGACATAATATATTCAGCCGACATAAGCCATTCTTCAATGGTCTGTGCCATACCTCTTTTAAGTAATACAGGCTTATTAATTTTTCCGACCTCTTTTAGAAGGGAAAAGTTTTGTGCATTTCGAGTTCCTATCTGTAACACATCTGCATACTCTGCTATCAAATCCACAAGGGCTGTATCCATTACTTCTGTAACAGTGGGCATTTCATATTCTCTCCCGGCTTTTTTAAGAAGTTTTAAACCTTCTTCGCCCATCCCTTGATATGCATAAGGAGAGGTCCTGGGTTTAAAAGCTCCTCCTCTAAGCAAATTTGCACCAGCTTTTTTCACAGCCTCGGCTATTGTCATTAATTGATTCTCACTCTCTATACTACATGGGCCGGCTATAATTGCAATATTACCGCCCCCTATTTTTATCCCATTTATGTCTATTACTGTATCAAGGGGATGGAAATCCCTGCTTGCAAGCTTGTAAGGTTTTGAAACATGAACTATAGAATCCACATAAGGAAGAGAGGCAAGAGGTGTATCGTGAAGCTTCGTTTTATCTCCTATAACGCCTATTATGGTATTGGTTTCTCCTGTGGAAATATGAGCTTTTAATCCGACTTTCTCAATCATTCCAACAATGTGGCTTATTTCATCCTTACTAACAGATGGCTTTAAAACAATAATCACTTAAGTTCCTCCGCAATTAGCCTATTAATAAAAGACCTTATTGCTTTTTTATTATAAGAAAAATCGGCAAAAAAAACAAGAATTCAACATGGGTTTAAAGGCAATCTTTTTAAAACAGACAGAGAAGAGCCCTTTCTTTGAAAATAAATAAAAATAAATGTATAATTTTAGAATCCTAAACAGAATCGTTAAAAAATAAACGAAAAAACTTTCTTGAGGAGGAGAAGTGGAATATTCAAAATTAAAAGGCACCTATGATATAATCCCGGAAGAATCCGACTTTTTTCGCAACATAAAGGCAAAGGTTGAAAGTATATTAAATATCTCTGGATACAAAAAAATAGAATTCCCTGTAATAGAAAAAGCAGAGCTTTTTATTCGTGGAGCAGGAGAAGCCTCAGACATTGTGGTGAAAAAAGAAATGTACACTTTTGAAGATAGAGGCCATCGTATGATTGCTCTAAGACCAGAAGGTACTGCTTCTGCAGTAAGACTTTATCTTGAGAATAGCCTATCCATGCAGGGATATTCAAGCAGGATGTACTATTGCGGACCTATGTTCAGAGCAGAAAATCCGCAGGCGGGAAGATATCGCCAGTTTACACAATATGGAGTTGAATATATAGGCGATGAAGAACCAATGGTTGATGTGGAATTAATACAACTGAACAGTCAGATTTTTAAAGCTCTTGGACTTAAAAAATATACAATCTTTATCAATTCAATTGGATGTAGAGAATGCAGACCGAATTATCTATTTGCGCTAAAAAAATACTTTGAAGACAAAATTGATAAAATGTGTGCGGATTGTAAAAAGAGGTACGGAACCAATGTACTGCGCATTCTGGATTGCAAGGAAGAATCCTGCAGAGCCTTTATAAAAAATGCCCCCACAGGAATAGATTACCTTTGCGAAAAATGCAAAGAACATTTTGAATCTTTAAAAAATTATTTAAATAATTTAAAAATACCGTATCAGATTGATCCTGGACTTGTACGCGGTCTGGATTACTACAATAGAACAGTATTTGAAATTAAATCGGAACTGCTTGGTGCTCAAAGTACAATTTCGGCAGGTGGAAGATACGATTATCTAATTAAAGAACTTGGGGGAATGGAAACGCCCGCATCCGGATTTGCATTTGGAATGGAAAGATTGGCCATCCTGATTGAAAAAGAACTTGGAAGAGCAAAAAAGGATTTTTATATCCCACCCGAGGTCTATGTTGCTTATATAGGAAAAGAAAACCTGTACAATGCTTTAGAAATAATAAATAGGTTGAGAGAAAACGGAATTACGGCCGTTACTGAATATAAGTACTCAAATCTAAAAAAACATCTTAGAACTGCAGATTCAATGAAGGCAAAGTTTGCTCTATTTGCAGGAGAAGACGAAATTAAATCGGGAGAATATACCCTCCGAAATCTTTCCACAGGCGAGCAAACTACTGGAACAATCGAAGAAATAATAAAAACCCTTTTAAGTTATGCCTAAATAAAAAGGGCAACGATTCGTATGAGCCCTCTTTTTTTTACTTTGATTCGTAAACCGCACCCTTATTGGCAGAAGTCACCATTCTGGAATAGCGAGCAACATATCCAGTTACAATCTTTGGAGGAAGCGGTTTCCAGTTTTTCCTGCGCTTTTCTATTTCGCTTTCGTTAACCAGAAGATTTATCTTTTTGTTTTTAATATCAATCTCTATCTTATCACCTTCCTCAATAAGTCCAATTAACCCTCCTGCTGCAGCCTCTGGCGAAATATGTCCAATTGAAGCTCCTTTTGTTGCACCACTAAACCTGCCATCTGTAATAAGAGCAACATCCTTATCCAGTCCCATTCCAGCAACAGAGGATGTTGGAGCAAGCATCTCACGCATACCAGGCCCTCCCCTTGGCCCTTCATAACGAATAACAACCACATCGCCTTTTTTAATCTTTCCTCCAAGAATAGCCTCAACAGCATCCTCTTCGCTATTAAAAACTCTTGCCGGGCCTGTATGATGCATCATTTCCGGGGAAACTGCAGCCTGCTTCACAATTGCACCATCGGGAGCAAGGTTTCCTGTCAGAACAGCAAGCCCTCCAGTTTCATGAACTGGATTATCTATTGGGTGAATCACATCATAATCTTTCACCCTTGCCTTACTCTCCTTTAGAGTTTCGCCAAGTTTTTTCCCGGAAACAGTCATTGTATCAAGATGAATTAAATTCTTCTTTGCAAGTTCCGACATAACAGCAGGAACACCACCGGCATAATAGAGATCAAGAATATGATTTGGACCAGAAGGCACCATATTCGTAAGATGAGGTATTTTCTCTGTAAAAGGCGCAAAGTCTTTCAATTCAAGGTTGACATCACCATAGTAAGCGATCGCAGGAAGATGCAAAGCCGTATTGGTAGATCCACCAAGCGCCATATCAACAGCAATAGCATTCTCAAAAGCCTTGCGAGTCATAATATCACGAGGCTTTATATCCTTCTCAACAAGTTCAAGAATTTTAAACCCGACCTTTTTGGCAAGCATTTCTCTTTCAGCAAATACAGCAGGAATGCTTCCATTCAAGAATAATCCTATCCCAAGAGCTTCGCTTAGATTTGACATAGTGTTCGCCGTAAACATACCTGCACAGGATCCTGCACCAGGGCAGGCCTCGCATTCAAGCCTGTACAATTCTTCATCAGAAATAGCATTGCGAGCCTTTTGTCCAACACCAACAAAGACATCATTTAAGTTTATCGGATTCTTTCTACCAACATTCCCTTGCAGCATTGGTCCACCACTTAAAAAAATAGTTGGAATATTAAGCCTCATAGCAGCAATCATCATCCCTGGAATTATTTTATCACACGAAGCAATAAGAACAAGTCCATCAAATTGATAAGCCTGAACCATTGTTTCAACAGAATCAGCAATAAGCTCTCTTGAGGGTAAAGAATATTTCATTCCAATATGCCCCATTGCAATTCCGTCGCAAATGCCTATGGTATTAAACTCCATCGGCATACCACCTGCAGCATAAATTCCGCGTTTTACAGCATCGGCTATTTTATTTAAATGGATATGACCTGGAATACATTCATTAAAAGAATTGGCAATTCCAATTAATGGCCTCTTAAGTTCCCATTCGTCAAACCCCATAGCTCTGAATAAAGAACGATGAGGAGCCCTTTGAAAACCTTTTTTTACTAAATCACTTCGCATAATCTACCTCCAATAAAGCTTCTTTATAGCAGGAATTATGTTAAAACTACTCGAGAATTATATCAAGAAAAAAAGGAATAGGTAAGAAAAGCAGCACTGGCGTCGCCAGTGCTACAATACAAAAAACCCCGCTGTGGAGGGTAGAGGGTCATTGTCATCATCTTTCCTTTCCTCAGGTCTTGCTCAGAAGTAAGAGCACGGAAAATCTACCCTCGCACATTCGGCGTCGTGCCTCATGTGCTCGGGGCGAAATGCATCCTGCATTTCTTGGCATAATGGCGGGTAGGATTTTCCTGTGGGTGTAATTGCAAGACATTCGACGGAAAGATGATGACAATGACCAGAAGTAAAAACCACAGCGGGGATTATGTAGGTATAGAAGATAAAAAAATAAAATAAAAAATAACACCGTGCTCAAAGGTAAGAGCAACACTCCGCCCTCAACGACCGCATCCCATTCGGCTTTGCCTCAGGGCAGGCTCTGCGGTCTTGGTAAAGGCGAGGAGGTGAAAACTGAAAGAAAAAAGTTGTTCATACGCATAGGTATAGACCACAGCGTGGATTATGTGGGTAGAAGAGAAAAAAATAAAAAGAAGAAAAATCCGACACCGCGAGGGATGTAACTGAGGACAACCCCCTTCCCCCTTTAATAAGGGGGATTTATACAATGTCCTCGACTTTTATTATAGACAGTCTTGGAACAAAGGCTTTAGAAAAATACTCGGCGTTGCGACACGGTTATAGTAATTTGTGTTTATAGAAAGTATTGGTTATAGATAAAGTGTGTTAACCGCTATTACATAAAAGAAAAGTTTACCACGCTGGAACGGATTCCAGCGGGGATTTTGAATCTGGACAGGAAGTCCAGATGAAAAATCCATATTACGAGAAGGAGAAGTTATTTTTAAAGTATTAAGGTTAACACTATCGGTATAGAAAAAGAATTGGCCGATAAAGCAACGCCGACGGGTTTTCTTTCGGTTACCTTTCTTTTGCCCGGACAAAAGAAAGGTAACAATTGGTTTCCCATCGACCCTGCTCGAGGCAGGCTTTTTTGGTTACTTTTTCTTTGTTGCTGGAGACAAAGAAAAAGTAACGATCTAACCATAAATGTTATGGTTTAATAACTGGCCGATAAAGCGGTGTCGGCGATTCTTTTCCCTCGACGGAGCCTGTACTGAACGAAGTGAAGTGCTCGGGACATGCTTTGCTTACTTTCTTTCTCATCGTTGAGAGAGAAAGTAAGATAAGCAGCAATTCCCCATTTTTGATTGAATTACAATAAATCGTCATTGCGAGGCGACAGATTTCTCTATTGCTGAGAATTATAATCCGAAGCAATCTGTCGATAAATAAAGCAGTCGCAATAAATTAACA
>Ga0315298_1002884_pt1 | contig 28168 bp, 17 predicted proteins | sample WHS_1_MG_FD_203077 | JGI IMG/M metagenome (GOLD analysis project Ga0315298, IMG submission 203077) | Extremophilic microbial mat communities from Washburn Hot Springs, YNP, Wyoming, USA - WHS_1_MG | ecosystem: Environmental > Aquatic > Thermal springs > Hot (42-90C) | place: USA: Wyoming... | reverse complement strand
ATGCCTGTGGAACTCTCTTCGCAATGCAATAACCTCATCACGAACATTACTTAAATCGTGCGCCGTCCTGTTCATTGTTCTCCAGAAAAGTTATGCCGCGACCTATTCTCTGCAGCAACCAATTATACCATGCATACAGTGATGAAGCATCAATAATTCCAGCCGAAGTGATACTTATCCATTTTCATGCCGTGCTGTGTGCGGACCGTGTGGCGGACAGGCATGTTTTTCCAGACGCCCGATGCATTCTTTCATTGCAAGGATTGAGCCGGGAATCCGGACCGCCTCGCGGAAATCGGTTCCCCACCAGTCCTCTATTCCTGAAGTGCATTGCCGTGGCTCTCACCGGTGAACGAGTATGTTTCCGGTCAAATGTCCGGTCAGAACCAAATTTGATTTTTCCTTCGTCGCACAGGTCTTCGCGCATGGCAACAATGATTTCGTAAGTTCCCTTAAGCGGAAGCGGTATTGTGATCGGCGGTGCACAGGTGTCGGGGTTGGCGTAAATCATCTTTCCGGCAAGGCCGTCTATCGTATATTCGGCGATCTGCCATTTGTTTCTCAGGGGGTCGCGGCTGCGCGACTCTGCCGGGATTACGGTTTCAAAATCAGATAGTATCCAGTCAAAATTCATACCATCTCCTTTTAGTGAGGTGCATCCTATGCTATTGGCTATTTTCGCAAGCGTCCCTGGACTTTTCCTGAAAGTCCTGCAGAATGGATGAGGACTTCGCTTTTATCATTGCAATGAGCCGCGTACAACCGGCAGCACAATGTGCGAAGCGTATGCTCTGTCGTGAAACACGGCCTGCTCCGCAACCTGCATTTCGGTGTCGGTGCCGGGGTCATTTCCTGTATTCAGATTCCTGTCCCAGAGCGGGAAATTACTGCTTGTAATCTGCAAACGAATTGCATGCCCCTTTTTGAAAAGGTTGCTTGTTACCCCGAGGTCAATTGTATATTCATAAACTTTACCCGGCTCAATCAACTTCGGCGCCCCATGAATGTTCTCCCTGAATCTTGCGCGTATCACGCCCTCTGTGATATTGATTGACTTTCCGTCAGGATGCACATCAGTGAGGCGGGCAACAAAATCAGTATCGCGCGCTGATGACGCAGCAAAAAGTTTGACAATGACATGCCCGGTGATTTCAACATCTTTATCAAGGGGGTCGCTTGTATATGTTAAAACGTCATTTCTTGCTTCAATGGGTCTCTGGTCATATGGTCCTGGTTTCGCAATTTCATAAAGGCCGGGATTGTATGTGCCGATTGAGTGATTTCCACCGTATGTTGGTACAGGGTCAGCCGGGTCGTATTGATAATAATCGGGCTTTTCGCTGGATGGTTGAACCGTGCTTAAACTGTTTCCTGAGCGTAGATAAATCTTCTTGTATTCTGTACCAGCAGGAGGCCACTCGTATTGGTCTCGCCAGAGGTTTGCACCCATTACAAAAATCCTGACAGGCGCCTTCTGAAATTGTTCAGGTTTTTTTCCTTTAAGAAGACACTCAAGCCACCTTTCAGATGCATCGTTTTCTTTAAGAGCATCAGGCCCAAAATCTATTTCGCCGAGCATGGTTGAATTGCTTGTTCCATGGGTCCAGGGACCAATCAAAAGACGGTGGGCATCATGTAATTCTTTGGATGGCGCATTTTCCCTTAACCCGATAAATGCAGAGACCGCGTCAGCAGGATAATAATCATACCAGCCGCCAAGAAGAAAAACCGGCACTGTGTAATCACGGTACTTTTCACCCTGGTTAAGATGCTGCCAGAATTTAGAATAGGTATTATGGGAAACATAATCCCTGTATGATTGCACAATCCCGGCTCCGCTTACTTCATCCAGCATTGCGAGCGGCAAAGAGCAAAGTACGCCGGAGACATCAAACGCAGGCATCATCGCTGCTTCTGATGTGCGGGAATTGCATTCAAAACAGAGCCATGACCATGTAAGGCCTAAACTGAATGCTCCACTGCAATAATAGGCGCGTTTCCAGCAGTCAACAGACATGAACCTTGGATTCAGGCATGCAAGATACTTGTTCTTGAGCGGACCAACCGCAAATTGTGTTGCAGCAAGGTATGAATCCCCGAACATGCCGATCTTTCCGTTGCACCATGGCTGTGAACCGATCCAGTTAAGCGTGTCTTCTCCATCATTCGGTTCATTTATAAACGGATAAAACTCTCCCTCTGAATCATACCTGCCCCGGCAGTCCTGGACAACATAGGCAATTCCGCGTTCGGCAAAATAAAGCCCGTAATACGCTCCCACCCTGTTGTAAGCAGTTCTAACAAGAACCGCAGGATATTTGCCATCTCCCGACGGAAGAAAGATAGATGTGGACAATCTCACTCCGTCTCTCATCGGAACCTTTACATTCCGAAAAACTCTGCACAACTTCTGCCTGTTTCCCATACAAATTCCTGGTTAACTATGATCTTGATTTCCAGATTTCAGATACCTTCTGGACAAATCTTCCTGTCATTGCACGCTGCTGCCAGATTTCTGATTTTTTTAATGCCGGGTTGTGCTTTTTTCCTGCAATGTTGCACCCACCGCGCTTATCAAACTCCATAAATGACCATGTTTCATAAAGAACAAAACCAGAAAATCTTCCATCATCAAGAACGCGGCGGAATTCATCTGATAGGTTAGAATTGCACCAGACATACCTGTTCACAGAAACAGGGATATTTTTCTTCTGACACCGTTCTATCATTTCCTGCGCCACAGCATCATCCTTGAAAATGCCTGAAAATGGCTTTGCAAAAGGGCGCAGCATTGCTTCATCAACAATCCCCTGTTCAATCCAGTCCTGCCAGTTGAAATCAATATTTGCAGGATATGCAAGTTTCCGCGCGCCTGGCCTTTCATGTGCAGGACGAAACCAGTCAAGATTAAGATTCACGCGCATCTTCCTCCCAGCAGAAGAAATCATTACCTTTGCCTTCCGAAGAAAATCTGTATATGCCCTGCCGCGCACCTGTGCGATGCCAGCAGGGAAATCCAGGCCATTTTTCTGCAACTGCTCAAGCACTATATCATTGAATCCATAATCCTGAGGTGCATCTGTATGGCATGAATGATTTTCAACCCTGAATTCCACCCCATCAGCACCAGCGTCAAGCATCTCCCGAACGCAGGAAAGCCAGAAGTCGCACACTGATGGTTCAGTTTCACAAAGCCCGCCTGGAAGGTACGCATTTTTCCCGCGCGCAAAAGCAATACATCCCTGAACCTTGCGCTGACCGGGAAGATGATACTTGCTTGATTCAAGTGCGGCGCCAGATTTTCCTGGCAGATTCTTAATATCAAGTGTCATCTCTTCAGGGCCGCGCCCGGTATCAAAAATCATTCCGCCATTTCTGAAGTCCTCCCATTCTGGAAACCAGATTGCTGTGCCTGTGGCATAAACGCCGGCAATTTCTTTCCCTTCAGCGTCATAACAGGCAAGAATCTTATCCCAGGCATTGGAAAAACCCCCTCTCTCATCCTTGAAATTCGTGGTAAGCAGGATGAACCTGTCTTTTAAATCAACCCCAGAAAGCGTAAGCACCCTCACCGGGTCGCCTTTCCCTGTAAGAAAGTTACCGTAAACATCGTAAACATCTTCAGGCGCAGTTTCAATAGATTCTGAAAATGAAAAATCCACATTCTTTTTTGTGTACCTGTAATTGCGGTCGCTTGTCCATATCTCAATATTTTCCTTCCTGATGCGGGTCGGCAATGCGTTTTTCCTGGTTAGCCGGATTGTATGAATTATTGCGCTGTCAATGCCATATCTCAAATCATCAGTCCGTCTCTTTATCCGCAGATTGGGATTTTTCAGCACAAATGGGTCCATCCATGTCAGATACCCGCCAATTCTGGGAAGGCGCCCCCATTCTCGCGCCTGCGGAGACCCTTCAGCGAAATCCATTGAGATGCCGGTTTCATAAGGTTTAAAATACGCATATACCTCTATGCCGCGCCTGTGGCCGGCTTCAACAGCAACCCTGAAAGGATCCACAAGGATGTCAAGCGTCTGCGCATATGCCTTCCACTGGTTCTGGTCAAAACAAATCGTTGGGTCGCTGATTGTCCCGGAAATTCCTGAAGGCATCAGATAACCGCCGTGCCCATCTCCGTACCAGCCCCAGATGACGCGCCCCACTCCGGCATGAGCAAGACATCCCATCATTGAATCAATGTGTTGTACCGTGATTGGCCACGGACAACTGAGTGCGTCATCAGGAAAATCAACAAGAACTTCAAGAACAAATTTCTTATTCTTCGCCATTTTTCACTCCAATTGGATTTTCAACATGCGGATTCCTGAAATTGGTCTGGCATTCCAGTGCTCAAGGTAATTTTGAACATCATAAACAACGATAACCGAGCGCGGACCAGCAGGAACAATGCCAAGATAATCGCTTGAATCCCAGTATCTGATTGACCAGTGGAACCGCCTGTGTATCTGTTGTTGCGGGGCAACACCGAGAAACGATTGGCTTTCTTTTTCCCACGCTGTAAGATCAAAATGCGCATTCCAGCCAGTGCCAGTGCCTTCAGGATCAACGATAAGGTCTTTGCCAGGTCGGCCATATACCATCGCAAGCATACCGCCTTCAAGTACTGTACAGACAGGCCAGACCATTCCAACCTTCTTTTCTGCTTCGCCGGTGCTTTTCAGAAGAAGCGGCTCAGCTTTCGTCCATGTTCTTCCCTCATCAGAAGACCATGTGTGATAGAGGAATGAACCGGTTCGCATGACCGCATAAAGACGCTTATCCGGAAGTCGCACAAGCGTGGTTTCATTTGCCCCTTCTCCTGTTGTTGCGTCGTAAGCGACGATAGACACTTCGTTCCAGGTGCGGCCGCGGTCATGTGATTCTAAAAGCAGCACGCAGTCCTTTCCAGTACCGGCGCGAAATCGCCCGTACCCTGTTGCAAGAATTCTGCCGTCTTCAAGGACAATGCCGCTTGTAAACACAGGTCCGCCAAGAAATATCTCGTCGGGTCTCATATCATCGCGGCCATATAGCATATTCCAGAGTTGCCACCAGTGGTAGGAAGGATATCCTGAAAGCATTGCACTTAGCGGCTGCTTCTGAATTGACGGCGCGCGCACACGGACAAGATCCTTCCGCAGTTCTTCATTGGTGCGCCCGGGAAAACTCCAGGCGCCATAATAAACAAAAGTATCCGGGTTTTCAGGATCGTGGATGCCGTATGTGTCAATCTCAAATAATTCCCGGTCCCTGAAACTGCAGGACCAGCACTGCCGCGGCACATTGTCAACCGGTTCGCTCCAGGAAATCCCTTCATCAGTGGAACGAATGCGCATTGCTGGAGAAAAATTCGCATCATGGCCGTATTGCATATAAAGGAGCAAACTTCCATCAGTATGCCGGAAAAGGTAAGGGAACCAGCGCTCTCCATACCGGACAGAATGAATCGTTACAGGCCTTGAAGGTGCGAATTTCATTGGTACCCCCCTATCTGACTGTTATCAAGGATGAAATCAGGTTAGATACAGGATACATTCTACCTGTGCTCTTCTGGTGAGTCAAAATTTGACAGGTGAACAGGATTTGACATGCGTCAACCTTTATTGTTTACTGATTTTTCATTCGGCATCGCAGGATGATACACAGAGGAGATGTATATGGAAAAAGCAGAAATTAAACTTATTAACGAATTATGCATTCCGCTTCAAAACTTCTTTATCAGCCGGGGCATACCACTGCCTCCTGGCAGGATAAAAAATCCCGGCGATGTCTCGGTATGCGACGCAACAGGCAGAATCATCCCGTCTGAAGGAATTGTTCTTCAACGCCGTCCTGACAGGAGTATTGAATGGCTTCTTATGGACATTCTCGTTGACCTTGATGCAGATGAAAAAAAATCCATTTTTGTAGAAATGGCTTCTGCGCCACAACCGGCTGTTGAAAACGAAGTTTCTGTGGTAGAAACCAGGGGTAGTGTGGTAATTTCCAATGGAATTTCAGAAATTACTCTTTCAAGGACAGGGCCGCTTGTTGCAAAACTGGTCATCAATGGGAAATCGCTCCTGAAAGACGCAGGAGCAAACCTTGAAGTTGTGGATGGAAGCGGAAAAGTATATCGCGCTTCAGCATACCCGGTGCGCAATATTTCTGTAGTCCGCGCAAACCGTCTGTGTGCAATTGTGCGGGTGGAGGGGAAACACGCAGCAAATGATGGCGCCACCTTTCTTGACTACGCACTTGAATTTACACTCACTGCAAATATCCCTGACATTAAGATTCAACACACTTTTTATTGCAGAGAACCAATTGACGGCCTCGTATGGGTGCGTTCCATCAGGCTTGTTTTAGACACCTGCATGGAGCAAGGTGCTCCTGTACTCTTGCGCCAGGCAAATCATGGAAAATTCCACCTGCCAAGGGCATTAGAATTAAATGAGAAAGTTGAGGTGGTCTCAAGCAGCATCGGCGACATAGACAGGTATGCGCAGATATACAATGACGAGCATGGGTCGCATCCACTCGCCCTCGGGAGTGTATTTATCAGGGATTTTGCAAGTTTGCGTGAGAATCTGGATGATTATCCTTTTTACCTGCGCCCTGGAGAGGGATCAAAATTCAGGGCAGAACAAACCGCAGGAGGACTGCGCACAGTGTATCCTGTAATTGCGAAAAAACAGAATGATTTCACGCTTGTTGTCGCTTTTGACCGGTGGCAGCACCTTCATCCAAAATCCATTCTCATTGACGGGAATCTTGTTATTTTTTCTATATGGCCGCAGTGGTCTTCTCCAATGAAAATTGTGCAGGGCGTCAGCAAGAGTCATATACTGCGCATCTCAGGAAGTCCCGGACCGCTTTCAATGAATGAGGTGGAGCATCGTATGTTAAGATGGGAGTACCCATGGGATAATCCATCCGAACCTGTAGATTTTTCTATTGACCCTGCGTGGCCAGCGCACTGCGAGGTACTTGACTGCCACAGGATACTCAAGTACCAGCCGGATAAGTACCCGGTTCTTGAAAACCTCATTGAGCCGGCGGTCGCAGCAGGCAATCCACATCGGCGTACATACGACCGGCATCCGGCATACGGAATGTTTCATTTTGGCGACACCGTTGCAGCAGGAGGAGCAAGTTGCAGGAATAATGAAGATGATGTTGATGTATTCTTCCCGCTGCAGCATTACCTGCGCACAGGCCAGACATACGCATTTGATTATGGATGCGAGGCAGCGCGTCACTATATTGAGGTGGATTTCAGGGAGTGGAGCAAGGATCCGTCCCAGTCAGGCGGGCTTATTCCACATACTGACCAGCACTTCATTGGCGCGGTTTATGCGAGCCACCAGTGGACAGAAGGAATTCTCGCATATTATTATCTGACAGGCGATGAGCGCGCAAGAAACGTTGTTATAAAAGTGGGCGACCATCTATGCTACTGGGTCTTGCACCATATGAACCTTATCTGCGCAAATGGCAGAGAAGCAGGCATGCCGATGGTCAATCTTGCAGCAGCATACCGGCTCACAGGCGACAAAAAATATCTGGACGCCGCGTATACAATCATCAATTCTTTTGTACGTCCTGCATTTGAAAAACATGGAATGCTGAAATATCCTATTCCCTTTGGAGCAGAACCCGGCAGCGCACATATGCTCATTACAGGTTATGGGGACTGGTCCACATACCAGGGGCTATTCCGTATATGGGAACTATCCAATGACAACCAACTGCGAATGCTCCTTGTCAAACTTCTGGAAAAAGCCGTTATTCCGGAAAACTACAATCCGAATGATGCGCGCACTCAGGATTACTTTTCTGCCTGGGTACTTGCAGAATTGAGCGGCAATGCGCGTGATGTTGTTCGCCGTCTCAGCCGCGCTATACCAATGCTCCTGAGGAAAGGCGGGCATCCGCTGCGTCGGTTGCATTTTTTAAAAATGCTTGATGACCTTGGTCTTCTTGATGACAGCAAAGTTGGAACCGGCCGCACTTCCATTTAGAATTTCTGTAGTTTTGACACAGGAAAGCCGGCATCAGGTATTTTTCTCAAGCCATGCTGCAAGTTCTTCAAATTCGTGAACGCTCTTTACAAGCACGCCATCATACACTACAAGCGCAGGGTTGAGTTCTTTATGAATCTGTTTTACTGTCCCTGGCATTAGCGGGGTTTGAGAATTGCCGAATACATGAACTGCCTTGCCTGCTTTCTGCGCCTTCTGCAAAACATCAATCCACTGAAAATTCGCCTTCTCTCCATCACCCGGCTGCCACTGAAGAACACCCAGTTTCTTGAGCGCAAGAATATCGTCCAGATGTTTCAGTGCCCCAGGACCATCAAGATGGAAATAACTGGCATCATAGTATTCCACTTCCTCTTCCAGTGCAGGAAGCACATATTTCCTGAAATGTTCTTTTCCCAGCATACAGATGAAATCTGACTGTACGACTCCGAACTTTCCAGGATGCCAGAATCCGTAATGGCATGTGCCGCGCTTTTCACCTGTATCTGAAGCGTGGAAAACAGCATCGCAAATTGGACTATATGCTTTCCTGACATCCAGCATGGCGCGTTCAACAAGGTCAGGGCAGTCATAAAAATCCATGCAGAATTTCATGGGTCCCCTGAGAGCGCTCAGAGTATCAGCATTTGAATGTTTGTCAATGTCTCCCACAAGATACTTACCCTTTGAATCGTCTGCGATTTTTCTTGTGTAGGCGAGAAGTTTCTGGAAAACCTGCCCGTTTTCGTCAAATACAAGCGGCAATACATTATTCCAGTCGTCAACAATCGGTTTTACCCAGCTTGTACTTTTTGAATTCTCAGAAAACTTCAATTGCGCACCAAAAAATGCCGCAAACTGGTCAGGACCAAAATCAGCGGAAAATGATGGTACTGCTTCTCCAAGAAACACAAACTCCTGCATCCAGCAGTGAAATAGCGCCAATTGTTCATCCCATTTACCGTGCACGGCATTGTAATAACGCAGGCCAAAACAATCTGGAAGAGGCGCACCTGATGGATTTTTTCTGCAGGCAGTCATGATGACCGGCCTTTTGTACACCTCGCGATTCCAGAAATGAATCCAGCGTTTTTTTATTTCCTCAAAATCCGGCTTGTAAAGTAATCCCATAAACCTTCCATTTTTGCTGGTTACTTTATCATACACCTGAGAAAGTGCAAAATCCCCGACGCTCAAGGAATTACATACCAGCAAAGATGCACTGATTCTAATGAAAAAGTCAAAAAATACCAGTAACAGCGCCAGATTACTTGAAGGGACAGAAGATATAAGAATGCAGGAATAAGGCCTAAAGTGATTGATTGCCAGTTAAACAACACCTTGACAAAAAACCCGGGGGAGAGGGGATAAAATAGGGATGTGATAGAATTTGCCAGGCAGTGGCTAAAAGATATAATTCAAACTGGAAACGAACCACTTTCTTATGAAAACTAAACCATTAGAACCATCAGGATATCAGGAAGCATTTCACACCCAGAAGTCAGAAAACCTGTCAATTGTCAAGAGTCGACCCCTGAGAAGAGAGTCGACCCCTGAGAAGACCCCTGAGAAGATAACTCTGTGAATATTAGTAGGATGTAAAAAAGTTTTGTTAGCAGGAAACTGCGCTTTTTTCTACATTGGGGTAACCAGTGGATAAATTTCTAACCAGGCGGGGGGTTTACTCTGGGTTGATTTTTTGAGGTGCCCTTTAAACTTGACGAAAATTGATGTATGGATACAATGAAACGCATAGAAAGTTTTTCTGAACCAGGAGATGGCATGGGAAAGTTTGAAGATGGGTTGTTGCGAGGCAGGGAAAAAGGCACTGAGATTAACCCGAAGATGTTTGTTGGCCTTATGGAGCGTTCATTTAAGAGTATTCGCTGTCTCTACCCAACAGCGAGTGATATTGATTTTGCTTCAGAGATAGTGAAATTTGATGCAGAGCGGCTTGCAAGCCAGCCGCCGATGGGAAAATTCCCGGAACTTGCGGGTCACATTGATTTATTGCGTGGAGAGCGGCAGGGATTTATGGAAATCACTGGGCTTGGGTTACTTGAGACATCCTTTTATTTTTCGTGGAAATGGTATGTTTCTCGGAGATTGAATTCGCAACATCTTGCACGGTATGATTTATTCAGACCGCAAAATCAGTGTACCAATGTCTTCTTCCCGTTTGGGAAGGATGGGGTAACAATCTCTGATAACAGGGATGATGTTCCCCTGAAAGAGTATGGTGAAGGTGTGAAAACATTCAGGCCCGAATATCTTCTGAAACAAAACCCGATTTCATGGATTCAGGGCGCTGTCTCTGCCGGAGTTCTTCTGGACGATGAGCCATCATGTCTTTTCCCTGCAAACCCGCTTGAATATGAAATTATGCCTGCTGACTGCCTTGATGATATTGATGAGATTATTCGGTTTCTCACGCGATATTGCGATTTCTGGGGTCCATGCAATAGCATCTTTGTTGACCGAAAACTTAATGCAGTCGCCGCAGAAAAAACCAATTGTCTTGTTGCATTCAGAAAGCCCGCCGTCAATGGAGCGGTTGCTGTAACTGCCTGCGCCTATCTTGATGAGAAACTTCATACACACCAGATTGAGCGGGCAAAATATGCCGCCCGAATTAAAGGTGAAACTGAAGAAACAAATCCTGATATCAACTATCATCTCGGTGCGCGAAGACGTTACAGGCGGCTTGTGGAACTTACAAACAAAGAAGCAGCAGGTCCTGCGACAATCCGGGGAGCGCTTCAGATTGTAGCAGACAGGGAAGTGCCATTTCCGGAATGCATCTGCCTTGCTGGAGAAAAAAGCATGCCGGATAAAGAACCAGCGGCAAACTGGACACTCACCCAGCATGCCGCAGTGATAACAGGTGGCAGAAAACGTTGCTTGTACCGCTCAGTGCAGGATATTCTTAACCCGAAACCCATCTGGACCGAACCTCTTAAACTGATGCTCGGGCCTGGTGTCCGGATGGAACCTGAATGGGAGAAAGATACTGATGGGGCCAGATGGATTCTGACAGAGCCCGTGAAGAATGAATAGGAAAAAATAAAAATGAGAGAAAAAGAGGTAGGGTATCATCTGCGCATCAATCTTGTTCCAGAACATTTTGAACAGGATGTAAAGGCACTATGGCGGATTATACGGAATGCGAAAATTGATGAGGTGGTATTTTTTGTCCCGCACGCTGAAGAGCGTTCTCCGGGGATGGGAACCCTTGATGAATGCCGCAGGATGGCAGGTATGCTTGCTCCGCTTTTCTCACGGCTGAAATCTGCCGGTATCCCCCCGTCAATAAATGTCTGGTGGACTTTTTCATTCAGCGATTTTCCTGCCCTGCCACGCGATCTGCGCACGAAATTCCAGTTCAAGTGGGCAGTAAATGTTGATGGGAAAGAAAGTCATGCGGTTGCCTGCCCGCTTGACCCGACCTGGCGCAATCATATCAAGGAAATGTACAGAATTTTTGCTGCACTCACTCCTGTGCATCTGTGGATTGATGATGACGCCAGAATGACGTTTCGCGCAGACATGCAATCCCCCTGCTTCTGCTTGCACTGCATTGCAGAGATGGAAAAGAGAACAGGTATCTCTTTTACGCGCGTATCATTGCTTGAAGCCATCCTTGCTAACCCGCCAAACAGCGTACGGAACAGATGGCTGGATTTTCAGGACCAAACCCATCGCGAAATCGTGCAGATGCTTGCAGACACAGTACACGAGGTAAGCCCGGAAACATCTGTTTGTCTTATGCACTCATCATTTGAAATACATGCTGCTGAGGGAAGGCGCTGGAGCAAACTTGTTGCGGCACTGGGCGAGCCCGCGCCAATGTTCAGGCCCGGCATCGGTCCGTATCAGGACACCCGGGCACCCGAAATTGTTGAAAGTTTTAATCAGACCCGCATTATGCAGGCAGTGCTCCCGCCAGGAATCCGCATCGCACCTGAGATAGAAAATTACCCCCATACCAGATTCTACAAATCTGATGCCCTGACAGCAGCAAATATCCTTCTGGCGCAGACACTTGGGATTTCTGATATCACCCTGTCCGTTTATCGGTTCGGAGGTGGGCTTTCTTTTGAGACAAGAACCGACCGCGGATGGGAGAAACTTCTTGGCAGCATGAAGCCATGCCTTGAAGCGATCGCAGCGCTTGACATCAAGCCCGAACAGGCGCAGGGAGTCGGGCTTTATTTCAACGAGGAGACATGCAGGCATACGCGGCAGGTGCAATCAGAAAAAAAGCCGATTTTTCTTTACAGGCAGAGACCCTGGGACCAGGTTCTCCCGATCCTTGGTTTTGCAACAAGGTATGGCACTTCAAATGTGACTGCTTTTGCCGGAGAACAGATTGCGTGCCTTGACGAAAACGGCCTGCATGAAGCATTTTCGCGCGGGGTGCTGATGGATTCCCGCGCGGCTGAAACATTGCTGCTTGCAGGTAAAGGCGCGTTTGCAGGAATCACAGGTATCAAAGAAGATGCTGGGGCAGTAACAGAAATCCCGACCGATGAGAAATTTGGAATGCCTGGAGATGTCATAAACACACGCTGGGAAATGACAGCGCGGCAGTTTGAATGGATGAGCGGGGCAAAAGAGGTATCCATAGTCAGGGATTATTCCGGCGCGAGAACTGGTAGTGGAGTGGTGCTGTTTGAAAACTCGCTTGGTGGGCGAATTGCTGTATTTCCATTTGACAGCCAGAGGCAACCGGTTATGTCCATCGGGGTTTCGTTCCCACCGTATGCATCAGCGTCATTTCTGTGCCCGAGCAGGCAGGCGCAACTTTACAGGATACTCATGTGGCTTAACCGCAAGCCACTTCCGCTATTTGTACTGACGAGCCATTCAATTCTGCCCCTTTGTTTCAGGCAGGATAAAAGAGTATTTGTGTCGGTAACCAATCTTTCAGCAGACAGGATTGATAACCTGATACTTTATCTTGCCGATTATGGCTTGCAATGGAATAGGATCCGGATTCTGGACAAAAAGGGTAAGTGGAAAAAACCTTCGGGTATTGTATTGAGAAGGCGAAATAAGATGATTTTGCTTAAGATTGCTGCTTCGCTCGGTTGTTTTGAAACTGCCAGCATCCTTCTTGAATAATAAGAAGCGGTAAATCGGTAGTAGATATCTATAGATATTTTGAAGGCACTGAATCTGCAAATTTCCGCATTGAAGCCGTGAAACAATCATAGAAACTTGAACCCCAGCGACCGTCCATTTCATCAGCATGAGCCCGAATATGCGCAAGCGCTTCCCGCAGTGCAGCCCTGGGATTTGCAACCGTTCCATCTTGATATTCGCCAATCTGCTGATAGAGCGCATGAGCGGCATCAAGGTGATACAGATGCGCAAGTGCAACATCTTTTGCCTGAAGGAATCTTGTCTGGAGCAACTGGCTTGTTTCAACAGGTAGGTTCAGGTGTCCAAGCCGTTTTATAGCACTCTTGCATTCTGCTATACCGTCAAGTTTCTCCTGCCGCAGATATTCAAAAGGTTTCACTGTCATTCCTTCTTCTGGTGTCATCGTATGAATTGCAGGGTCAAGACGGGTGCCAGGTCTGGCAAACTGCTCAAAAAATGAAACCCTGTCCTTCCCGACAAAAATGCTATCAGGAAAGGATATACCCGAATTGCTCACATTTGAATAGTTTACATGAAGGATATTTTTCTGCAGGGATTCAAATAAAAGAAGTATTTCTTTTAACTCCTGGCTCCACTGGCCTTTGAAATTATCCTTCCACCATGCTTCCATCTCCCTGTCAAGATTAATAGCCCCTTCAAGCGCCAGTTTCATCAGTACCCGCACATTCAGATTCAAAAATGGCGATGCGAATGCAGAAATCCCTTTGCTCCAGATTTGGGTGCGGGTCGTAATTGCGGTAAGATTGTGTTTCTTTCCATTCTCAAAATGCTTGATAATCCAGTTTGGCCATAATCCGAGAACCTTGCCTTTCCCGAAATATTCTCCTGCACAATCAAATCCCATGTAAATCCTGTTTCGCTCCTTCATCTTCTCAAGCCACGGTGTTGTTGGAAGAAACATATGCCAGTCAGAATATGTGCAGTCAGCTCCAAGGATAATGTCAGGGCATTTCCCAGCAGCAGCAATGATATCTTCGGTCTGCTGGCGGTTTGCGCCTGCGCTGTGAATGTCATGCGTCATCATCTTCCCATGCTTCCTGCAAACATCATAAATTGTTTGAGTGGCGCGTATCACGATATCTTTTCGCGGAATTTTCTGATGATAGAGGCGGCTTGGAGTGAACTGCGAACTTTCGCAATTGAAACAAAAAAGTCCATCAATATCCGGGAACTGTCGGAAAAAGTCATCAATCTCTTCTGCCATGAAGTCATACCAGAAGTCCTTGCTGAAATCCGGTTCCCCATACTCGTTCAGCCAGTCGCTCTGTACTTTGCGAATTGCAGTATATGCAGCATCCGTCCTCAAGGATGTGGAGACCGGCTGTCCGCCGACAAAGTTGCAGATGTTGTAGCCATGCATGAGGGTCAATCCTTTAAGATGCGCTCTCCTGATTGCTTCCTTCAAAAATGCCGCACCTTCCTTGATGCGGTTTTTGTCCCGTACCTCATTGAACTGGCGAAAACGGCTGTAAATAACAGGCAGGGTATAGTAATACGAATCAAGGCCGTGATTCATGAAACTTGACCAGAGCGTAACCCCTGTGAACCCGTATCCAGGAAGGCGGTCTATTTCCATAAGCGTAACGACATCGTTGAGAGATAGCAGTTCTGCCCAGCGAAACTGTACCAGCGGTTTATTGTTTTTGTCTATTCTTTCCAAAAGCCACCCCTTCTTAACAGTATTCACCACCTAAAGGCCAATCACCTTACGATAAGATCCATAACCCGCACATCACCAGCAGGTACCTCAATCCTCACGAGATTATAAGGACCGTCCTTTTTAACTTTAAGGTCTGAAGGAACCGTGTATTCTCTTGCAGACGATACTTCAAGTTTTGTGCGCACGATTATCTCTGCAGACATTCTCCTGTCAACACGGGCGATGCCGTTTTGCGTCTTGTCAATGCCGCGATTGTTAAAAATTCCCACGAGCCAGCCATTTTTCGTGCGGTTAATCTGGTACATTATTTCACCAGCAGGGCGCTTTCCACCAGGCAGAACCACCTCAACCGGCAACAAATCCTTTGTCAGCCCGTTCATAAGAAACGGCAACGCAGGATGTGCACGCTCGTCCATGCACAGCATATGCGGCACGAGTGTAAGAATAAGTGCGCCCTGTCCAATCTTATTGCGTGTAATAATAGGAATACCGGCAGCAGCAAAAGCAACTGGTTTTGCGCCTGCAAGTTTGACGATTTCAACCCTGTATGGTGGTGAAGCAATAAACTGATTTCCGTCTGGTGACCACGATTCTGCATCAATGCTCTTGCCCTCAAATGTTACACCAAGAAACCGCAAGAGCGCCTTATTGTTCTTTGCTGCCTCGCTGTTAAGCACCAGGGTGCCGCCGTTGTTCAAATACTCGTCCAGCACTGGAATCCATTTTTCATCAAGGACAACATCTCCAGCGGCCCACACAACAGGGTAATTCATGATTGCTCTTGCACGGCCAGGCCTATCCACGAGGACATCAAAAATATTGCCGTATGTTCCGCCAGGCATGCTCTGCACATCTGGCGCCTGCGGCTGTCCTTCAAGAATCGCGGTAGGATACCACGCAACATTGAAAAGTTCCCTGATTTCAAGGTCAGCAGCATTCTGCTGAAAGAAATTTAGCATTTTACAGGTATAGTTGACCGGTTCAAACCCATGTCCGTAACTGAGAAGAAAGGCGACAGGCGTATACGGCTCGCCGCGGTCCGGCAGGCGGTTTACAAATGCATGGAAATCTTCTGTTGCGCGCCCGAAAGGCGATAACTGTACAGGATGCGTTCCAGGCCCTGGCATTATCCACTGATTTCCAAGCGCCTGCTCCCAGAAGATTGCTGACGCGCCACTCAGGTAATTGAGATAATAAAACCTGCGGTACCAGGAAATGCTCACACCGTCAGTGACCGCATACTTGCTGTGAAACCAGCACTTTGCTCCGCGCGGCACAACAGGATCCTGCGTGAAATAGTTGCAGGCGTCTCCAAAGTTGCCGCTTGCATAATTTATCCAGTTCCCGCCATACTGGCGTGCAGCGCCTCGCTCAAAAGCGATACGCATTGGCGCATGGATGTTTGTTGCGTCAAGTTCATATCCAACGGTTGTTGCCCCGAGTTCATGGAATAGATGTGCCAGAGCAATTGATTCGCAAGAAAGGCAGGAAATACTCTTTGCAAAATGCTCTTCAGGAACCCGGGTTTTATAGATCTTGCTCCATTCCTCTGCCTGGCTCTTGACAAGCGCTTTGCCCCACTCATCAATATGCTGCCGCCTATCCTTGCCAAACTGCTTATCCAGACCTGAAACTCCCATGGTGCCGACTGCCTCGCCATGGATATAGCCGAGAAACTGTTTTGCGAGCGGACCTGTGAGCGCCGCATATAATGCAGGACCGGTCTGTTCATTATAGGCGGGATTTGCGTAGTTTGTCAGGATATAAAACGGCATGCCTGTCTTTTCAAGCCACCTGCGAACAGGAGAATCAGGAGAAAGGTCAGGAGTGTACCCGAGATAAAGCCCTGGAAAAAGGTTTTGCCAGGAAACAATCGGAATATCTTTTCTTCCAGCAAACTGTTTCAAGAAAGCATCCTTGATGTCTGCGCTGCATCCATTCTGGAAGAAAACTTCGTATGGGGTGAGTGTATCAAGATTTTGTTTGCTCCACCAGGACTTATCTGCGTCAATCTGTGTCCACATGGAGAAATCCTTTCCGCCAAGCGGCTTTCGTTGCCACGATGAACCAACCTTCAATCCGCGGCCCGTACCGCGCAACAAATCTCCAGCAGGTTCCAGCCCAAAGGCAGAAAAATATGCAAAAGGTGGTTTTTCTCTGCCCACAGGGATATACCCGGGATCGTCTGTAATTAGCACTGCATCAAGTTGACGCCATGCCTGACCTGGCTTATCAACGATGAGTTTTAATGTAGCAGGTCCTTTTCTAAGGGTCCCTTCCACCAATCCCCATCCAAATGAAAATCCCCAGTAGAGTTCATATTCATCATTCGGCGGCACAACAGGGGTAACTCCGAGTTCTCCAGAAATTGCGGCCTGGCCGTTTTGCTCTATCTTTATAGTAAACGGCTCTGTAAGATTTCTGTGGTCAACATACCGCACCCACACCCTATACTTTCCATCCCGCGGGATGATGATGTCCCGTCTGCATTCGGCTCTTGTTTCATCAGCGCCGGCAGCCATTGAATTCCACTCACTCTCGCCACCCTGAGTCCACTCAGCGCTGATACCAGGACCTGCAACCGCCCAGTGACCTGTTGCTTTTTTTGCAGAATCCGGCCCTGGCCAGTACGCGAAACTTCCCTCCACACCTTCAAACCATTCTGGCTCCAGCCACAGATATGTCCTGGATTCTGCCTGAGCATTTGCACGGCCTGAAATAATAAAGACCAGCAACCCAACTGCAAATACCATAATCATTCTTCTCATAAACACTCCTGGTTTATAATGAAATATATTATATAATGGAAAAGGTCAGGCGGAAACATGGTCACCATAAAAACAGATAGAACAATTTACACTGGGAGAAATCTTGACAATATTTCATTCCCAATGGGTGGTATAGGCGCTGGAATGATATGTCTTGATGGAACAGGGAGTTTTTCAAATATTTCTCTCAGGCACAGACCCAATTTACAGAAATCCTCCTACATGTTTTCTGCATTTGCAACCAGTGAAAAATTACCAAGAGTTCTTGAAGGCCCTGTACCCGAATGGAAAATTTTCAATCTTCCAGAAGCAGGTAACGGTCTTGGAAATACACATTTTGGTCTTCCGCGATGCAAAATCATAAGTTTCATATCAAGATTTCCCTTTGCATTCATAAAACTTGTTCATCCTGAATTACCATTAAGAATTAATATTTGTGGATGGAGTCCATTTATTCCTGCTGACCCGGATAATTCATCTCTTCCTGTTGCAGGTCTTGAGTATACCCTGATAAATACATCATCAAAGAAACTTTCGGGCATCTTTTCCTTTCATTGCAAAAATTTTATTGCCAGGAATGTCCCATCAGGAAGGTCAAGAACAGCAAGAAACGGGTTCATCCATTTCCAGGAAACATCTGATAACCAGGAAGAACTTGAAGGATATTTCTGTGTCTCGGTTCCTGGTGAAAGGCCATCAACCAATCACTGGTATGGCGGAGGAACCTTTTTTGACACCCATCAAATTTTATGGCGGGAAATCTGTTCGTCAAAATGCATTGAAAACAGGCCAGGCAAAGGCTTTGTTCCTGGTTCAAGCGTGTATGTAAAGGTTGGACTTCTTCCAGGACAGAGCAAGACGGTAAAATTGTTATTTTCCTGGTATGTCCCATATAGCGACTTAAGAACAGGTAAAGATCAGTCCTCATGCTATCAACCATGGTATGCAGGTAGATTCAAAAACATAAAAGAAGTTTCTGAATACTGGCTGAAGAATTATGAGGTTTTGAAGAACCTGACTGAAAAATTTACTGATGCCTTTTACTGTTCTGATATTTATGCAGAAATCAAGGATGCGATATCATCAAATCTATCAATCTTAAAATCGCCAACTGTTTTGAGGCAAAAGGACGGAAGATTATGGTGCTGGGAGGGCTGTTGTGAAACAGGTGGCTGTTGTGCAGGGTCCTGCACCCATGTCTGGAACTATTGTCAAGCAATCGCTCACTTATTTCCATCTCTTGAACGATCATTAAGGCAGACCGAATTCTATGAAAATCAGGATGAAAAAGGTCATCAAAATTTCAGGGCGCTTCTTCCTATCAGGAAAAATACACACGATTTTTTTGCTGCTGCAGATGGTCAATTAGGTGGCATTATGAAAGTTTATAGGGACTGGAGAATATGCGGGGATACCGACTGGTTAAAAAATATGTGGCAGAATGTGAAAAAAAGCCTTGATTATTGTATTTCAACATGGGATCCAGAACACGATGGTATACCAAAATATCCACACCACAACACATACGACATTGAATTCTGGGGGCCTGATGGGATGTGTGGAAGTTTTTATATTGGGGCACTGAAGGCAGCTGTTCTAATGGGAGAATTTTTGAACGAGGATGTTTCGTTTTACAGGAAACTGTATGAAAAGGGAAAAAAGTACCTTGAAAACAATCTTTTTAATGGAGCATATTTTGAGCAAGAAATGTTATGGAAGTGTCAAGAACTATACGGGGAATTTGAAAAACTTATTGAAAAATATAAATCACAAAGGATCGCTTCAATAATAAGAAAAGAGGGACCCCCATATCAATATGGAAAGGGATGCCTTTCAGATGGAATTCTTGGCGCATGGATTGCTGAATTATGTGGTATTGGAGAAATTCTTGACGAGGGGAAAGTAAAACAACACCTTTTTTCTGTCTATAAGTACAATTTCAGAAAAAATCTTTCAAGTCATGCAAATCCACAAAGACCCGGATATGCATTGGGCAATGAGGGCGGCTTGATTTTATGCACATGGCCAAAAGGAAAAAAACCAACCCTGCCCTTTCCTTATTCTGATGAGATATGGACAGGATTGGAATACCAGGTCGCCAGCCATCTAATGATACATGGATTTGTGGAAAAAGGACTTGAAATTGTTCGTACTGCAAGAAGAAGATATGACGGGACAAAAAGAAATCCTTTTGATGAATATGAATGTGGACACTGGTATGGGAGGGCTCTTTCTTCGTATGGCCTGATCTACGGAATTACAGGGTCCTGGTATGATGCTGTGGAAAAAATACTGTATTTGAAACCACGCGTAAAAGGGGATTTTAAGACATTTTTCTCAACTGACTCTGGATGGGGACTTGCTGGAATAAGAAAAGGGAAACCTTTTGTGAAGATTCTCTATGGAAATGTCCGGGTGGAAAAGATAGAAATAAGATTCCCAAAAACCAGAGTGTAAAAAACACCAATGATCTTGCAAGACATTCCATTTTCTCTATGATAAAATTTATTAAAAAGGATGGAATGGATACAATTTTTCCTCGCACAATTGTTGGTGGCGTCTCACTTCCAAGAATGATAATCGGAACAAACTGGTTCCTTGGATTTTCCCATACCAGTCGGCCTAAGGACTCTTTCATAAAAGCATATCAGAGCCGCGAACGCATCGCAGAAATTCTTGTGGTTTTTCTGAAATATGGTATAGATGCGGCGATGGCTCCGCCAAACCAACTCTTTATTGAGGCAGCAGATGATGCCCAGCAACGCACAGGCAAAAAACTTGTAAAAATTCTTACTCCGTGGTTCAACCTCCTTCCAGGAGGCCCGGCAGAAAACGACCCTGAAAACAGGTTTGATGAATGTAAAAAAATGGGGGCGACATTCTGTATGCCGCACCAGGCAGCCACAGATGCGTTGCTTGACAGAATGCATGGCGTGATAAGGGATATTGACAGGTACACAGGAATGATTCGGGAGCGGGCAATGATTCCGGGTCTTTCCACGCACACGCCTGAAACAATCGTTATTGCAGATAAGACAGGCATTGATGTTGAGACATATATTCAGATTTACAATGCAGCGGGCTTTCTGATGCAGGTTGAAATTGACTGGGTCATGCGTATTATCAAAAATGCAAAAAAACCTGTAATGGTTATCAAACCGCTTGCTTCAGGACGGCTCATTCCTCCTGTGGGACTTGCATTTGTCTGGAGCACAATCAGGCGCCAGGATATGGTAACAATAGGAGCCAGCACACCAGATGAAGCACGCGAGGTGATTGAACTATCACTGGACCTGTTAAATCGGGCTATCCCTGAAAATCCCCTTCAAGAAACGCGCAGTAAGAAAACCTTAAAGCAGTAGCAAGGATACTCCCGGCAGTATGTAGCGCATCTTATGCGCTGATTTCACTTTCTCTTGTTAACCGGCGAAAGAATGAAAAAACTTATTATATTTCAACTGGATATCTCCCATATTTTCTCGCCGCCTCAACCATAAACAGGAAATTTTTGGCAGGAATATTATAATGGATTGAATTTGAGGATGTTAAGATGTAACCTGCGCCCTTTGCTGCTTTTCTTATGCAATCTCTCACTTCATTTTCAATTTCTTCTTTAGTCCCGCTCACAAGTGTTCTTGCACAGTCAACATTTCCTATCAGGGTAATCTTATCTCCAAATCTTTCTTTTAGTTCGCCCAGATCCATCCCTGCTGATTTGTCTATCTCAGCGTACCCGTCAAAACCAATCTCATTGAACCATATCTCCCAAAACGGCTTTGTATTTCCGTCGCTCCTGTAGATATAAGGCAATTTAAGAAAATGGCAGACCTCAAGAATTTTCCTGTATCGCGGAAGAAGCATTTTCCTGAATATCTCTGGCGAGTATATCGGCCCATGCGCTGTTGCAAGGTCTGCGCCGCCAAGAATAAAATCAGCGCCGTGCTTTTTTGCTTCTTTAATAAATTCAATACACTGTTTTGTCTGGTAATCAAGGTAAATCTCAATCCATTCGGGCTTTGTAACCAGTGCCTCAAGATGAACTGGTTCCATTGGTATTCCTATGCCTGCAGAAAAGGAAATTGCCATTTCACTGCCAGATTTTTCAACAATCTTATCCCATGCTTCAAAAATACCTGTGCCTGTATAGTTAATGGGTTCAGAAATTTTCTTCTCAATCAGTTTAATTTCCCTTTCAAGCGCAGGCATTCCTTCTTTATTCAAAGAGGACTCTACACAGAAAAATTGTCCTGAACTTTCGGAAAATCTGTAGATTGAGTAATTGCCAGTTTCCTCGTTCCTGTAAAGATAGGTGTCTGCATCTAATTTCTGAAGATTCTCTTCCTCTGATCCTGGGGGCACAGTTCCAATCCTGATGAAATCAAGCCCCAATTTCTGATGAACCTCCAGGGTATCCTGCGTGTATCTTTCTACAAGAAAATCCCTCTCCCCATTGATTAAACACTCAAGGACATCCTTTGAAAACTCACCGCCACCTGTATATGCGTATCTTCCAAGGATTTCAGATGCGACTTTTGAAACAATCAACTGGTCTGAAACAGGAACAAAATCAGATTCTATATGCCTGAATGCATTTAACACCCTTTGCTTACCTGTCATTTCAGCTCCTTTGCATGACTGGATTGAGAAACCATGGCACTTACAGGAAAAGGTATTTCCCTTTCTGCCATCCCCTAAGATTTAACTGCAGCATAAAACAAGATATGAAAAATATCAGGTGAACAGCTAAATCCAATACCATAAACGACACAACGCCATATTATGGCAACAGCCCATCCCTTGCTGCGATCTCCCTTGGTACAAGAAGCGCGTCCGGCGAGGCAGCAAGATACGACGGGATATTAAAAAACCACATCTGCCCGAGTGCAAGAAACCTCGCGCTCCACACTTTTCCATCCAGCCCCTCAGGAACAGGAATTGTTACATACACGTCATCACCTGTGACTTCCTTTATCAGTTTCCCGTCAGGCCCGTAGAGATTATGAGGCGTGGAATTATTGATGAAATACTGAAGTTGTTTTGTTCCTTTCGGAACATAAAAATATAGTTGCTGCATGTGCCCCTGGTGCATGAGAGGCACTCCTTTTTTCTGCACAAGTACGCATGGAACGCCTGGTTTCGCAGAGAATGCCATTCCTGCCCAGGAATCGTCAATTGCAATCAGGTATAGGCCTGCCCTTGGAACAGAAACCTTCACAGGATGCAACTGGCCATCAAGCGCAAGCCGTTCCTGAGCGATAATTTTCCCGCTGCCGTCAGTTACTGTGTATTCGGCCTTCTTCCTGTCCCGATACCAGGCGATTGTACCTGTAACAATCCCACACTCAATTGGCTCGCCATTGACACTGTAAAGCGCATAAGTTACTGCGCCCTGGTAACGTTGCTGGGTTTCGGCTGGATTGGCTGTGCGGAATCCTGCAGGCACAAGGTCGCTTGAAAACGCTACCTCCTGAACGGTCTGGACTGGAAATCGCGCAAGGTCTGCCTGAAAAAGTTTTTCTGTTTCCTCGTGGGTAACAGGCGTCTCAATAGCCCACGGTTTGTTGGGTGTTGGATCATTGAAAGCCCAGGAGGGTTCATTGAATTGCTGGGCTGCCTGCCGTGTAAGATGCTGTCGCATTGCCTCCCAGTGATTCATATAGGTGTAACGTGTCCGGTAAACCCATGTTAGCACATTGAGCATCAGATCCTTTTTTGTCGCACTGTCCCTGGTATGATTGTAATCCCACCACAGCCGGACATAGTGCATGTACTGTTTTATTTGATCCAGACGTGCCTGGACATCAGGCCTATTTTTTGCAAGAATAGATGCCTCCTGCAAATCCTGGAATGCTTCGCCAATAAGGTTTTCGCTCTTAATTGGGAGGTTGCCAGGGTCAAGTCGTTCGTAATACCGTTTCATTGCATTCGCTGCAGGGCCGAATGCCTTTTTGTAGAAGTCATCAAGCAAATCGTCCACACGCGCCTTTGGATTCCACATCAGTTTATTGGCGATGTAATAACCGCGGCCATGCGGTCCCCAGTTGTTCCCGCTTTCACAGTCAAGCGTGGTTCCATTGTTTTTAACATATAGGGGAATTTGCTTTTGCAGATAAGAGATATTCGCACCCCTACCGCCAGGAACCATGTCCCAATCCCAGAGATACACAGACAGGTATTCGTAATATCCCATATTGCGGCAGTACTGCGGCCAGAGATCCATCAGTTCATTGAACGAGTATCTGCCGCGTATGAATCCTGCTGTTAACTGAACGCACACATTTGGTTCAAGTTTGAACGATGGCGGCTCTGAGTGCTCATTATACGCATAAAGACCAACCATCTTACCCGGATACGATTTTGCAACTGCCCTTGCTACTTCATTTGCAAGGCCGAAAACCCTGTCAGAGATTGACCCAAGTTTCTTACAATTCTCGCATTCGCACTGTCCGCCGCCGTCTGAACACTCCATTGACACCATATCGGCTTCAGGGTGTTTTTTGAAATAATTAAGCGCCCACTCTGTTGCGATTTTTCTTACCTCAGGATTGCTGACGCACAGTTGCTCTCCCTGCCGTTTTCCTCCTGTGAGCGCAAGGTATTCAGGGTGCTCGTCAAAAATTTTCCTGTTGTCAGCAATAATTGATTGCCACGCATGGCCGCAGTAAATCTGGAGCGAGCAGCCCATACGGTTATGTCTTGCCCAGGCATTGTATTCTTCAATGGACCTTGTTTTATCCCTGTCAAAGAATCCATATCCATACCAGATTCTTCGCGAAAGAAGCGCTGGCCGGTCAGATTCATTGATACTGACAGACAGGTCCCTGATAGAAGGTATAACTTCCCATTCTTTTGCAGGAAAAAACCATCTGCATCCTATGGATTCCAGAAATCTGAATGCTGCGTGAGAAACGCCGAGGTCTGTTGCGCCGATTAGAAGGAGACGTTTGTCATCTGTCCGTATTGCGTATGCTTCCTTACCATCAAAAGTGTTGCGTATTACAAGATCAGGTGCAACCTTTGAATCTGGAAACTGCTGTATTGTGCCAAGCACAATACCAGAGTTGCCGTCTCCAACTTTCACTTCAAAAGATGCGCCTGTAATCTGTTTAAGATAGCCAGCAAGTTCATCTGCAACTTTCTTTATGTTTTCTGAGGCAGTATCAGAGATAACAACTGGCAAGAGCGCCTTTCCATCCTTTGCAATCTGAACTTTTTCCGCAGCAGGACATAAGAATGCAAAAACAAGCATAGCAGAAAGATATACTGCAACTGCATACACTCCACTGTTTCTTTTAGTCATTTTATGCTCCTTCCGTAAGACATTTCACAGGTTGCCACAGTTAAGGTATCCCCGAACTAACCGCAGGGTTTTTCTCAAAAGGCAATTTGGAGCAAATGCATCATGAGATTTCTTGAAGACCGCCCATATACGGCCGGAGAACTTCAGGAACAGTGATTGTCCCTTTTGCGGTCTGATAGTTTTCAATTATTGCAATGATCGTACGCGGAAATGCGATACCTGAACCATTGAGCGTATGAACGAAATCCATCTTTCCCTGTTTTGTTCTGTACCTGATGTCAGCACGACGCGCCTGAAACGCTTCAAAGTTTGAGCAGGATGAAACCTCAAGCCATCTGTTGACTCCTGGCGCCCATGCTTCAATGTCATAGCATTTCGCTGCAGCAAAACTCATATCCCCGGTGCACAATAGCACAACGCGATACGGTATCTTTAGTGCCTGGAGCACCTTTTCTGCTTCTCCTGTAAGCGTTTCCAGTTCATCATAAGAGGTTTCTGGCTTTACAAATTTTACCAGTTCCACCTTGTCAAACTGATGCACCCGAATAAGCCCGCGTGTCTCCTTTCCATATGCGCCTGCTTCCCTGCGAAAACATGGAGTATAAGCGCAATAATAGAGTGGAAGGGCTTCTTCAGGAATAATTTCCTCTCTGTGGAGATTTGTCACAGGAACCTCGGCTGTTGGAATAAGAAAGAAATCCTCATCCTTCAGCCGGTACATATCCTCTTCAAGGCGGGGAAGTTGCCCTGTACCAAACATCGCTCTGCGGTTAACAAGCGCTGGAACCCATGCTTCTCTGAATCCGTTCTTTGTATGAAGGTCCAGCATAAAATTCATGAGTGCCCTTACCAGAAGCGCTCCTTTACCAATAAAAACAGGGAAGAAACTGCCTGTTATCTTTCCACCTTTCTCCATCTGAAGAATGCCAAGTTTCTCTCCTATTTCATAATGCGGTATAACTGAAAATGCCTGCTGTGCAACAGCCCCCCAGGAGCGCACAGCCTGGTTCTCATCAGGGGATGAACCCACAGGAACTGATTCATGCGGAATGTTCGGAATGTTCGCAATGATGTTTTCTATATCCTGCTCAATTTCCCTCAAGCGCGATTCATGTTTCTTGATTCTTTCTGAAAGTGTTTTCGCCTGCGTTAAAAGATGCCCAGCAGGGTTGCCGGATTTCTTTGCGGTTAAAAAGTCAGCGTTTATCTGTTTCTGGGCCTTCCTATCTTCTTCTATTGCAAGAAGAAACTCCCTTCGTTCTTTCTCAAGGGTTTCAAACTTCGCCCAATCAACTGTCACATTCTTGTGCGCCGCTGCCTCTTTCAGAATCTTAAGGTTTTCTCTGACAAACTTAACGGGGTACACTTTTTTTATCCTCAAATTCTATGCGATACTCTCCCGGTTTCATCATGCGCAACTGATTCCGGGCTGTTTTCTCCACATCAAAGGGATGCGTGCTTCTCTTGAGGGTTTCTACAAGCGTCTCATTTTCTTTCTTAAGTTGTTCGTTCTCGTGCAGGTATCTTGACAATTGCCTCGCCTGATTAATGTATCTGTATATGCCTGTAGAGAGAAGGCATATTCCACCGATTACAATGAATACCCGCATCCACTGAACCTGTCTTTTGTGTTTCATGTGTCAATCATTGAAACTGGCTCCGCGTGAAAACTTGTGCGCCGGCATATGTGGCGGCAGCCCCGAGGTCGTCTTCAATCCGCAAAAGTTGGTTGTACTTGGCAAGTCGCTCGCTCCTTGAGATTGACCCTGTCTTGATTTGACCTGCATTTACGCCGACAGCAAGGTCAGCAATAAAATGGTCTTCTGTTTCGCCGCTCCTGTGCGAGATGACCCTGCCGTAACCTGCTTTCTCTGCCATTTCAATTGCGTCTAATGTTTCTGAAAGGGTCCCAATCTGATTTACCTTGATGAGAATTGCATTCGCAATTCCCTCCTTGATACCGTTTGCAAGTATGGCAGGATTTGTGACAAATATGTCGTCGCCCACGAGTTGGACTTTGTTGCTGAGCGCCCTTGTAAGATTTCGCCAGCCATCCCAGTCATTTTCTGCAAGGCCGTCTTCAATGGTACACACTGGATACTTGCTTACAATCTTCTCATAATAGGAGATCATTTCATCAGAAGTCCTTAAGGATCCTTCAAAGGAGTATCTGCCATTCTGGTAGAGAGATGATGCAGCAACATCAACAGCAAGATAAACATGCTTCCCTGGTTCATATCCTGCTTTTTTAATGCTTTCCATAATAATATCCAGCGCTTCTTCATGGTTTGCAAGATTTGGCGCAAAACCGCCTTCATCACCGACAGATGTATTCAGTTTTTTTGAGGACAGGAGTTTCTTCAAGTTCTGGAATGTTTCTGCTGCCATCTGGTATGCCTGAGCAAAATTTTTCGCACCAGCAGGCACAATCATAAATTCCTGAATATCAAGATTATTGTCTGCATGCTGGCCGCCATTGATAATATTGCACATCGGGACCGGTAATGTATGCCCCTTGATTCCGCCAAGATATGCATAAAGCGGTATTCCAAGGGCATAGGAAGCAGCACGCGCACACGCAAGGCTCACGCCGAGCATTGCATTGGCTCCGAGTTTTGATTTGTTCGGGGTACCGTCAAGGTCCTTCATCATTGTGTCAATTTCGCGCTGGCTGAAACAACTCATTCCGCGCACCTTTGGCCCGATAATTTTGTTTACATTTTCAACCGCCTTCCAAACTCCTTTTCCCATAAACGGCTTGCCGCCATCTCTCAGTTCCAGCGCTTCACGTTCACCCGTGGATGCTCCTGAAGGAACCGAAGCCGAAGCAAGCGTTCCGTCCTCAAGCATCATTTCAACTTCTACTGTTGGATTCCCGCGAGAATCAAGAATCCATCTTGCGCTAACATTTACTATCTCCATGCTCTTCCTCCCGGAAATGTTATGAAATCAAAATACATTGCTGAATTTTCCTGTGCAAAAAGACCTGCTTACTGTAAAAGTATAAGTGCGACGCCGTAAGGTGTCAAACATTATGGATTGAAAGGCGTTCAATACGACCAGGATGGACTGAAGCAGTCACCCGAGGACTCTTCGGTCAACCTGCGGGTTTCTCCTGAGAAAACGTTTATAACCCACACTGAACGCCTATTTGCCAGTTGCCGCGTGCACACAATATGCACACTGTCTGGCGCCCATGAGGGGTCTTCATACCAATCCCTCTCGGGGGTAATGCTCCGCTTCTGGCCGGTCTGTACATCATATAGTTCAA
>Ga0315298_1002883_pt1 | contig 28177 bp, 28 predicted proteins | sample WHS_1_MG_FD_203077 | JGI IMG/M metagenome (GOLD analysis project Ga0315298, IMG submission 203077) | Extremophilic microbial mat communities from Washburn Hot Springs, YNP, Wyoming, USA - WHS_1_MG | ecosystem: Environmental > Aquatic > Thermal springs > Hot (42-90C) | place: USA: Wyoming... | reverse complement strand
CGGGGGCCCATTCTCGCAGCCGCCATCTTTATATAAATTCCCCACTCCCTAATGGCAGAATGGAAAAAAACGGTTGCTCTTACTTAAGGAATAACCTTTTCTCTTGACAGGTGCCTTTTAAATGGGTACCCTACATTGAATTAGGAGATTTTTTTAGTAGGGTAAGCCCTTGGGACTTACCGCCCACCCATGGGTCGGTCTATTTGCAGAGGCTTTCGCGCAGTAATATGAAGTTTCTTCTTTCCTTTTTCAGAGACCTCTTCAATTTTTCTTGACTTTCTTGACTCATTTTTTTAAATTTGCTCATGATAAAATAAAAATCGTCTGCTCAAAGCTTGGGCAGAAATTAATTTTGTTTATTAAAGTGAAATAAAATTAAATCCCTGTTCAATTGCAGGAGGGGGGCAAAGTTTATGTCATCGAATTTACCACTGGAAGGCCTTCGGGTCATCGATTTATCCCGCGTGCTTGCTGGACCATATTGTGGAGCTCTTCTGGGCGATTTAGGAGCAGATGTCATTAAAGTAGAAGACATCAAATCGGGTGATGAGGTGCGGGCCTGGCCACCCGTGGACGGAGAAGAGTCTGCCGCCTTTATCGTGAATAATAGAAATAAACGAGGAATCGCCGTCGATCTCAAAAATCCCGCGGGGGCAGAAATTTTAAAGCGCCTTGCCCGACAAAGCGACGTTTTGATTGAAAACTTCCGCACGGGCACGATGGAAGAATTCGGCTTGGGCTATGAAACCCTGGCGGCTTTAAATCCTCGCCTTATTTATTGTTCGGTAAAGGCTTTTGGCGTGGTCGGTCCCCGGGCCAACGAAGCAGGTTATGAAGCCTTAATGCAGGCTTTTGGGGGCATCATGTCCATAACTGGCGAACCCGATCGACCTCCCGTGCGTTGCGGTGTATCCTTCTTAGATTTGACTACTTCCATTCTCTGCGCCTTTGGTATTATCACGGCCCTCTACCACCGCCAGCAAACTGGCTTAGGGCAAAGGATAGACTCCGCCCTTTTGAGTACGGCTGTAGCCCTGCTTAATTACCATGCGGAAAATTATTTTTATGCAGGTGAAGTAAGCGGACCTCTGGGTTCAGGTCACTCATCTCTCGTCCCCTACCGCAATTATCAATGCGCTGATGGGCAATGGATCTTCATCGCCGGAGGTAACGATCGCTTATGGAAACGGATGGCCGGAGTTCTCGGTCTGGAAGCTTTAGTCGAAGATCCTAAGTATGCCACAAACCCCGAGCGCGTAAAAAGGCGGCAAGAATTAGACGAAATTGTGCAAGAAGCAGTGCGCCGTTTTGATCGGCAGACCCTGCTCAAAAAATTGGAAGAAGCTGGCGTGCCTGCTACTCCTGTAAATACTATTGATCAAGTACTCGCTGATCCCCAAGTAGAAGCTCTGAATATGATCTGGCATCTTCCCCACCCTAAGAAGGGGAAGCTTCCCCTCGTGGCTTTTCCCCTAAAATTCTCCCAATTGGGTCCATCGCTTCGCCGCCCCGCGCCCCGCATAGGTGAACATAATGAAGAAATATTAATGGCGCTGGGATATAGTAAAGAAGAAATCGCTGATTTACGTCAAAAAAAGGTAATTCGGTAAAAATAAAAAACCACCGTGTTTATTCTGGCAGCTAAATCAAGTTGCTTAATGAAGGATGGTGGGCGCGAATTTATTACCAGAGCAATTAAATATTTACAGTTATCCACCTCAACTCCCGTTGTCGGGTCATAGCGACTCTCCTTATGCGAGATTGTGTCGCCATGGCCAGAAAGGGCCAGAGGCTGGCCGAGGGCAGACCAGAGGCAGGCCAGAGGTAGGCATGAGGCAGGCATGAATGAAGAAGCATCGGCGGGAGAAGAAGGTGTTCAAAGTTGACCAACGATTTTCCGCAAAGAGGGGGCGGATAGTTAAACCGAGCAAGATGATTAAGCCTCTAAATCCGCCCGCACCCATGGAAGACCCACTGCCTCATGATTCTGAATGAATGCCTGCCTCTGGCCCCTTCACCAAAATTTACCTATTTATTTATGAAACAGTCTAATGCGTGCAGGAGGGTTATAGAGATATTGTCTTAACCTAAAAGATAAAGAGCTATTAATGGGGAAGTATCTTTTTCGGTTATCCGGCTGCCGGCGCCACTTTTTTAATTTAATCGCCAATTTGCAGGAATAAAAGGAATAACCAAAATTTTATCAGCGCCGCGCTACTTTTTTTGGCCGTTCACTATAGTTGAGGAAATTTGATAAAATATTGATTAAATTAACCGAATATCAAACTAATTAAGCAATAGGAGGATGAAGAAATGAGTAAAGTTCGTGCTTGGGTAATGTTAGAGCCCGGAAAAATTGAAATGCAAAGTTTTGATCTGCCTTCAGTTGGCGAAGATGGCGCTTTGTTAAAAGTCGATGCTTGCGGAATTTGTGGCAGCGATCTTCATGCCTTTAAAGGAAGAATGAAGACTGCCCCATTTCCTTTAATTCCCGGCCATGAATTTGTCGGCACCATAGTGGAAGTGGGGAAAACAGCACCTCAAAAAATGGCCATAGTTGGCGGAGAAACTATAAAGCCTGGGGATAAAGTTGCCATAGCTCCCAGTTCTCTCTCTTGCGGCCGATGCTGGTATTGTCTGCATATGCCCCATCGGCCTACCTTCTGCATGAATCGTTCCATTTACGGTTTTAATTCTATAAAAAATCCGCCGAGCATATGGGGCGGTTTCTCCGAGTATATTTACCTTCATCCTAAAACTTGGGTCTTTCATATCCCTGCTGGTCTACCCTTAGAGCGGGCAGTGCTTACTGAACCTATGGCTACTGGATTGCGGGCAGTGGAGCGAGCTTATAATCCAGGAGAAGCTTTCGTCGGTCATGGATATGGTGTAGGTAGTCGAGCCATGGTTTTGGGCGCAGGGCCAATTGGGCTGATGGTAATTTTAGCGCTGCGTTTTAGCGGGGCTAAATTTATCATTGTCCAAGACTTAATCGAAAGCCGCTTAGAGATGGCTAAACGCCTGGGAGCAGATTTAACCATTCGCGCCCAGGACCCGTTAGAAAAAAGACTCCAAGAAGTGCAAGCAGTAACCGATGGCGTGGGCGCAGATTTAGTAATCGAAGCCGCTGGCGTTCCTTTGGCTTTTAAAGAATCTTTAGCCTTTGTGCGCCGAGGGGGAAAAGTAGTGGAAGTAGGCCATTATACAGACCCTGGCTCTACCGAAATCAATCCCTGGGTCATCTGTAATAAGGATGTAGATATACATGGTTCATGGGCTTATCCGGCGATTATTTTTAAAGACGCCCTCGCTGTTTTAGCCAAAACTCCATTTCCAGTTGAAGAAGTCGTCACTCACAAAGTTTCTCTTGCTGATCTACCCAAAGGAATGGAGCTTCTGGGAAAAGAAGGTGTGGGCAAAGTCATATTAAAATTTTAGCTAAAAATGGTCTGTTAATAGTAGAGAATGCCAATGCTGATGACCGCTTTGGCCGCGGCCCAGCCCCACCAGATTCGGTTGACCGATCCGAATTATACTCCTGGCTTAGCTGAGTTAGCAGAAGCAACCAAAGAAGCCGGAGCCAAGGCGGCCACTCCAATAAATATATTAAGGAGAGCTATTGATTCTTACCTTTCTCCCGGAGTTCAACCTTTCGGCCCCCCTTCCGTCTCTTACATATTTGATAGCTCCGGAGGAAGCACCGGTCTTCAAACGCTTCGCGCTCTTTCGAAATAAGTGAAAATTCTTCTGCCTACCAAAATCCATTTTTTATCCTTAAAAATTATTTATCCATAATAATAAACTTGTACGGAACTTTTTTCCGCTAATAATTCTTCAATCCTTTTCTGGATCTCCTTTCTTTCTTGGCTTTCTTCCCAGGCCTTCCAGTCTTTCACAGACTTCCAAGTGCTGATAACGAGGTAATCTTCAGGATCATTCACGTTGATCAGCGTCTCGCCCGAAATATACCCGGGTTGAGTCATCGCCTTTGATCTCAATTCCAGAAGAAGGGGTAATACTTGCGTTTCCTTGGGTTTAGGAATTTTTCTCTTAATGATTATTTTTACTGCCATCTTCGACCCTCCTTTCTATAAGATCCATTTCCTTAAAATAATAAGCCCCATCATTATTTTTATATTTGATGGGGCTTTAATGAACGAGGCATTTTGTTTCCTCCTCTTATGGAAGAAACTTTTTTTCATTTGTTTGTAAAATTTTATTCTTCTAAAGCAAACTTCTTAATCCATTCTTTTCGTCATTCATTTTTATCTGAAAAATATAATAGCTGGAAAGGAAAGTCAAGTCGATAACAAGTGCTATTCTCATTTGTGATTAGCCCCTTTTTCCATGTTAAGAAATTTTCGTATTATTAATCAAATCTTTCCCCTCAATTTTTATTCCTGCAAGATCATAACAAAAACATCTTGACACCATGGGGTTTGTATATTAATTAAGTATTTCGACCATTGACCAAATTCAAATACGCCTAAAAATTTTGTATCTGTTCTAATAATTATTTATTTCGTTAAAAATTTTGGAGGAGGAGAACCATGAAAAAAGAATTAAAGGTTGGAGTTGCTATTTGGCTAAGCTTTTCTTTTTTAGTTGCCTTTCCTTTGGCGGCGAACGCTCAGAAATTTCTCACTAAGCCCATCGAATTCGTTTGCCATGCAGCCCCCGGAGGAGGAAGCGATATCATGGCCCGAATGATTCAAAGTATAATTGAAAAAGAAAAAATTACTACTCACCCCATTGCTGTCGTCAATCGAGCTGGCGGTGGTGGAGCAGTGGCTTTCGCTTACGTAGCGGGCAAAAAAGGCGATCCTCATTATTGGTTAACAGCCACCACTAGTTTTCTTACCACTCCCCTTTTGGGTAAATCTAAATACAATTATAAAGATTTCACGCCATTGACAAACTTAGCTTTCGATGACTTTTTGGTAGCGGTTGGAGCAAACACGCCTTATACGACTTTAGAATCCCTCTTAGAAGCAGCTCGAAAAAAGCCGGGTGAAATTAAAGTAGGCGGAACTTATGCTCCAGGAACAGACGCCATTATCGTCCACCTCATTGAAAAAGAAGCAAAGGTCAAATTTAATTATATTCCCTTCAAAAGTGGAGGGGAGGCTATGGTGGCCTTGTTAGGAGGCCATATCGAAGTTTTCTTGGCTAACCCATGTGAAGCCGTTGCCCAGTTCGAGGCTAAAAAAATACGGTTACTCGGAGTTACCAGTGAGAAACGATTATCTCTTCTGCCCGATATTCCCACTTTAAAAGAAAGAGGAATAAATGTAATAGCCCAACAATTCAGAAGCATTGCTGCGCCTAAAGACATTCCTCAAGAGGCCGTTAAGTATTATGAGGATCTTTTTAAGCGCTTATCCGAATCCAAGCTTTGGAGGGAAAAATATATTAAAGAAAACATGCTCACCCCTGATTATAAGACGAGTGCGGAAACTTTAAAGATGCTGGAAAATGAAAACGCCAAATGCGCTACGATTTTAAAGGAAATGGGCGTAATTAAATAAGACGAGAAAGTAATATCGATTTTTGCCATCCAGGAGCAAAAATGAAAAAGGGATTGATAAGCAGCAGTCTTGTTCTCATCGGGTTGTCGTTATTCGGGATTATTGAGTCATCCAGGTTGGAGCGCACGATGAAGATGGGAGTGGGAATTGCCTTTTTCCCTTTAACTATGAGTATTTCCATCGGTATTCTTTCTTCCATTCTGCTTTGGGGAATTATTAAAGGCAAAATACCGATCAAAGATAAACCTCTTTGGCAGGCGGGAGAAGGATGGCGGGTTTTATGGGTATTGATCATATTCGGAATGTACGTTCTTTTAATCGAACCCATAGGTTACGTGCTCGCTACTTTTTTATTCTTTGTGGCCTTAGTTTTATTCTTTAGGCGGGGGCAAATTATAAAAACTATTTTGACCTCTGCGGCTTGTACTTTCTTACTTTATACCATTTTTCGTTTGTGGCTGAAATCGCCTCTGCCGATCAGTTTTTTAGGAATTTAGAATGGAGAAAAAATGCTTGACCATTTATTAACCGGCTTTGCGACAGTTCTCACTCCTACTAATCTTTTATTCTGCTTTTTCGGCGTGACCATGGGCACAATTATCGGCGTTCTCCCTGGCGTGGGGCCAGTAGCTGGGACAGCTATGCTTGTGCCATTCACCTTTGGCATGAATGCTACTACGGCGATAATTATGTTGGCCGGCATTTATTATGGGGCAATGTATGGAGGCTCGACTACCTCTATTTTGGTAAATTTACCCGGAGAGTCATCCTCAGTAATGACCTGCTTAGATGGCTATCAGATGGCCCGCAAAGGCAGAGCAGGAGCGGCTTTGGGGATAGCTGCTATAGGCTCCTTTATTGCCGGAACGCTCAGTGTGCTTGGTCTCATGCTATTGGCACCCCCCTTGGCTGAGTTTGCCATTCGCTTCGGTCCGCCTGAATACTTTGCGTTAATGGCCTTAGGGATGACGCTGGTTATTTCTTTGGTGGGAGAATCGATGATCAAAGGACTAATCGCCGGTGCTTTTGGCATATTGTTAGGGACAGTGGGTATGGATCCCACCACGGGAATTGAAAGATTTTCTTACGGTATTCCCACATTATTAGATGGGCTTAGCTTTATCAGCGTATCGGTGGGGCTCTTTGCCATCTCCGAAGTGCTGGAGATGGCTGAAAAAGTATCCGCTCCCCCTTCCTACATTGATAAAATTTCCAATCTCCTGCCTAATAAGGAAGATTGGAAACGATCAATTTTTTCGATTCTCCGAGGGAGCGCCATTGGCTTTTTTGCTTGCTCCATGCCCGGAGCTGGAGCTACGGTGGCTTCTATGTTAGCTTATGCCACAGAAAAAAAGATCTCTAAATATCCCGAAAAATTCGGCACAGGGGTTATTGAAGGAGTGGCTGCTCCGGAAAGTGCTAATAACGCGGCCACCGGAGGGGCCATGATTCCCCTTTTAGTTCTTGGTGTACCTGGTTCGGGGACGGCGGCGGTGATGATGGGAGCCTTGCTCATTCATGGCATGCGCCCTGGTCCGCTCCTTTTTGAAAAACACCCAGATTTTTTCTGGGCGGTTACGGCGAGCATGTATATAGGTAACATTATGCTATTGGTTTTGAACCTGCCCTTTGTGGGCATCTGGGCGCGCATGCTGAAAATCCCCCACTCTATCCTGATTCCTCTTATTTTGGCCATTTCCACTGTGGGGGTATTCACTGTGAATAATAATTTAGTCGAGGTCTGGATTATGCTGTTCTTTGGAATAATTGGCTATTTTATGAAGAAATTTGGCTTTCCTCCTGCCCCGGTAATCTTAGCGCTCATTCTCACTCCGCTTATGGAGAACGCTCTCCAACAGTCGTTACAAATGTCTCATGGAAATTTCGCCATCTTTTTTACCCGGCCCATTTCTTTAATCCTCTTAAGCGTGGCCATCCTCTCCTTAGCCAGTTCCTTAATAAAATTTCTTTTGGCTACATATAAGAAATCACATCGGTAATTTGTTTTAAAGAATTTAATTTAGCGTACAAGGGAACATATCGATATCAGGTCTCATACATTAGGCATATATGATTTTTCTCCTAAAATATTTTAAATTTTTTTTAAAAAATATGGAATGTTATCGCTTGATTAAAGCCACGAATTTTCATTAAAGTCTTTTCCAAGAATTTAGCCTTTTAAAAAATGAAGAGGGCAGAATTAAAAGGGATTCTGCCCTCTTCATTCACTAATTTTTATTTTAAAGCCTAACTTACCTCACAAATAAGTTATCAAACTCTGCTTTAATATATGCCATAGCTCTTTCTTCTGCCGGGCAACTAGCGGCAAGCCGATTAGACGCTCCCAAAGCATTCCAAAAGCCACCATTAACTGGTTTTATTGACCAAATTTTATTTGCCATTTTAATATCAATTATACCCGGTAGTTCTTCATTTAGCTGTCCACGAAAATACTGCTTACCATCCCAGTCTATCTGAATCGTAGCCCACTGACCAAGTTTAATTTCGCCAAGAAGAATTGGTTGCAATCCATCATAAGATGCAATGCTACAATCAGAATTTGTGCACCTGAGGACCTCAAACCAAACCTCTAAAATTTGTGGCTTCTCGATTGAATCTGAGCTCCTTTTGATGTTTATCTGAGCTAATACATCGTCAGTTCTACGCTGCGGATTGTCCGTTAATCCTGCGTTAAAGAAAAATCCTATTAAGCGTGCTCTTGCCGTAGTAGGAGTTGCGTTGTAAAGTGGGCAACCCGTTGCCTCGGCTTCTTTTACTTTAACAGAAACTTTCAAAGTATTGAAAGGCTCTGTTGCACCCAGAGCGGTAGCACCGAATATCGCTTGAACATCCCCGGCCCCAATTCCTAAAGTCGGGACGGAAGAAGGTGGACTTTCATATGAAGCTATATTACCAAATGCCCGCGCAGCCAAATGTAAACGACCTCCGTGAATTTCTCGAACAGTTTCCAATAAAATAACCCCACTTCCCCTACTTTCTCCTGAGGTCCACTTTGTTACATCCATGAATTTAGAATTAAAATCATCATACAGCACAAGTGAATCTTCAGCATTGGCTGAAATATATAACATCGTCATTAATAAAATAAGTAAACAAGAAATTCTTCTTTTCATAAAATCCCCCTTTCTAATTATAAAATTTAATTTTATGATGAATTGTTCCCCCTAAAATTAAAAAGCCCCCATATGCAATTAATGCCTCGGGGGCTTCATAAAGGCAATTTGCGGAACTCCAATTTCATATAATTCTTAAAGAATATTAATTACAAATTACGAAGTAAAAATATTTAATCTCTGGGCAAAAGTCAAGGGAAAAATTATTTCAAATTATTAAAAACCACTTAATCCTCTTTCAAATCTAATTTCCTCCATATTATAAAAAGTTCCTTTTTATTATTAAAGAAATTTTGTTAGCTTTTTAATTTTTAATCCATAAATTTTAATATTTTTATTAAGCAATTTTAATGCCTTTATCCTTATTAATATCGTAACTTATTGGAATTATTTGTTTTATTAATGAAATTCATAAGTTTTAAATTAATTAAAAGAGGAATTTTATTTCCTAAAAGTTGAAATTTATTTCTTTAAAAATCTTAAATCTCTCGATCAGGTTCTCCCTCTTATTCATATTCCTTTAAATTTCTTAGCTCCTTCGAGATGCCAGCCCCAACATTTTTCCACCTACGAAGTGGAAAAAAGTTGGTGGACTTATTTTTATCAATCAAATTTATTCCGTTCCACTTCGTAGGTGGAAATAAAGTGGGGCAGTAAAGTATGTTCTTGGGGCTTTCTTTTTAACGCAAGCAGAAAAAATCGCCATCGACGAGGTTCAGAAGGTTCCAAGTATCCTTATGGCAATAAAAAGAATTGTAGATGAAAAGAGGAAACCCGGACAGTTCATCATTACTGCTTCGGCCAATATAACTTTTCTGCCAAAGATTTCCGAAACCTTGGCCGGGAGAATTATTTTTATTGATTTATTTCGCCTTACCATTTACGAAATAAGTTCCCACCTGAAAGACGAACCAAAGGCCATTAAAATTTTTTCTTGCGCTACTGCGGAGAGATGTTGGAAGCTATTGAATAGAATTGAATCTAAACGAATTGACTTAAGGAAGATAACTTTCCGGGGCGGGTTCCCTGTGGCCTGGTTAGAAGATAATGATGTGGCCAGGCAAGAGTGGTTTAAAGGATATGTACGAACTTATCTTGAACGGGATGTAAGGGACCTCTCCAGAATTCAGAAATTATATGACTATCAGAGGTTCCTATCTCTGACAACCTTCCACTTTTCTCAGATACTGAGCAGATCTGATTTGGCAAGAGATTCTGGTATTCCTTATACCACAACAAATCATTTTTTTGACTTATTACTTGCTACTTACCAGGTATTTTTATTGCAACCCTATTTTAGGAATATAGGAAAGCGATTGATAAATTCTCCTAAGTTGTTGTGGAATGACACAGGGCTGGCTCTCCATTTGCAAGGAATAAACCATTGGGCTGATGCCGAACGACTCGGACGGAGCGCCTTTCTTATAGAAAACAAAATTGTGCTTGAGGTCAATATAATTTTGTCTGCCTACATGCCTTTGGTAAAAATATATTATTGACGCACCAGCGGCGGTGGCGAAATTGATATAGTAGTTGAAAAAAACGGCAGTCTTATCCCCTTAGAAGTTAAATGGACGGAGAAGATTGGACCCCGGGACATAGTAAGTATGGAGATCTTTTTAAAAGATTTCTCGGATAGTAAATGGAATAATGGAATGGTGGAATAATGAAATAATTCTTAAGTTATTGAAATCAGTGGTGGTGCGAGAGAGGGGATTTGAACCCCTACGGGTTGCCCCACTGGATCCTAAGTCCAGCGCGTCTGCCAGTTCCGCCACTCTCGCCCAAGGTTTATAAAAATAATATAAGAAAAAACGAATAATATCAAGCCTGAAATTTTTGCCATTCTCTTCTGCACAAGTTGTCTCTTCTGCACAAGTAGTCTGGTGTTGGCACGACAATTGTTCCGACACCTTTCAGCCATCCATTTTGTCTCATTCCATCATAAAAGATCATAAGTTTTTTTCCGAATATATAAATACGCTAAGAAAATTTAGATTTATTAAAGAATGCTCAAAAGGAATAAAACTGGGACTTTTCCCTTATATGATGAAATTTTTTGAAAGTTTATACAAAGGTTTTGAGACCGAGCATTAAAATTGCCGGGAAGCTATTTTCAGTTGGTTATGAAGCCTTTAAACTGCCAGGTTATTTGGGCTTTGACCTTATAGTCACAAATCAAAAAGGATAAGACTATAGGTTCTCAAAAACTTGTCCCCCTTACTAAACAATAGACTACAAATTTTATTTGGCAAGGTAAGCTAAGAAGGCATGGAGGGAAGCGCTTATTAAAAGAACTATTCCTGTTTGGCGATGAATTCTAAAGCGTACTTTAAGCCAGCGGAAACCTGTGCTCAATTGAAATAAAATGAGCAAGAAATTGAGCATACCCAGCAAAAGAATAATAGATAATCCGCCCACGGTCATTTTTAATCTCCTTTTAATAATATTTTAATGGTAATCGGACCGGCACTCCCATGAAGAACGCAGTTCGCTTCCGCGGTAATATCTAAATCCTCCATTACCTTTATCTTTAACTCTCTTGTAAAGATCTCACTTTCAGGTCTTTGGGTTGAATCAAAATCCCAGCGAGCAACCTCTTTCTTGTTTACCACCACTCTGAGCCAGTTAGTATAATGCAAAGCACTATTCCCTTTATGAGTTACAGTAATTCTAACCACTATTTCCGACCCTTTCTGCGCTACCTTGGGTGCTTCGATCGCTACCGAGGATTTATTAGCCAAGGCTACTCCCTGCATAATTAAAATAAATGATAACCCTGCCGCCAAAAGCATCATTTTCTTTTGCATGACTCTTCCTCCCGGATTTAAAAATAATTCATATTACTCCATATTTGGCAATATGAGAATGGAAATTATTAGATGACCAATCGTTGGGATGGTATTATCAGGTAAGAAAAACAAAAAGAACCTGCTCAGGGCAGGTTCTTTAGCTTTCTTTCATGGTTTGGGATCAGCGTCAGGAGGACTTGTTGGCGGCACAACTTTTAACCATCCTCCTGGGCAACTCTTTACGTAGGGGTAATAAGCCTGGGACTCTGGGCAATAATACCAGTAGCTTTCTTGAGTCTGATCTGGTGGAACATAAGGTGGTGCCTTTTCAATGATGACTACCGAGGGAATACGGTAAAAATAAGGAACAATAGCTACGGGAACAACAGGTGCTCGCCAATAATGCACTCTTGGCCCAATCCATACCGGTTGCCGAACCCAAACATGCGGAGTCCCCACTCTGACATTAAAACCGATAGAAACCTGTGCTCCTCCAGCATAGCTTGGCCAAGGGACAGCAATGAAGGCAATCGCCAAAAGGCTTAATAGGAAGATTGATAAAATAGTTTTTTTCATTTCATCCACCCCCTTTTAAAATTTCCTTCAGACATTGGGCAAATTATTGGCAATTAAATTTTAAAATTACTTATAATATTTTCAATTTTTTAAGGCAGTAAGGGAGGTTTCCCTCCCTTACTTTTTTACCAATAACAAGGGCCATAACCCATTCCGCGGCCGGGGCCAAATCCACCTTTTCTACCAAATCCCGGGCCCGTACCAAACGCGCCAAAAGCTCCGCCTAATTTAGCTTGCTGGTCAGGAGTTAATATCTGGCGCATATCCAAACGATGTTTGGTAGCTTTCTCTTGAATCTTTTCTGTTAAAGCATTAATCTCCTTTTGCTTGGCCAAAATCCTCTCTTGATCTGGGTTGGGCTGCAACCAGAGAGAGCGTAACTCTAAACGCTTGTTCATAAGCTCATTCTGTAAAGGAGCTACCTCTTTCCAATGAACCTCACGCAAAGCTTGCATTTTTTGGGTCTGTTCTGGGGTCAAATTAAAACCAGCCACCGCCGCTCCTGGATAATTTCCAAAAAAGCAAGGCCCTTGGCTCATTCCTACACCTGCTCCTCTTCCCCATCCTTGGGCAAAAGCTAAACCACCCATGGTCAAAATTGTTATAGCCAAAATGGTTAATATTATTTTTTTCATCTCGATCTCCTTTTCTTTTTTTCTTTATTGGCTCATCGCCACTAACTATTTAATCAGCAACCCACGTGCCAAAAAAAGAAAAGGTTCTTTATTTTTCTAACTGGTTAAAATAATAGGTTATTTAAAAATGATGGATGGAAAACTAAATTTTATAGTGCCAATCAAAATCGGAAAAATTGTCGAGCATAAAAAGACCTCATTTTAAAAATTGAATGATTTAAACATATTAGGAAAAATGTCTAATTCGACATAAATTATGGAAACCGACAATTTTGTCGAAAATACAATTGATTATTTAATAGAAAATCTGATCGCCTATTAATTATTATTAAATGTATGGCGGATCTATGACGCTTTCATTATGTAAATCCACCAAGAGACCTCCAGAAATCGAACCAATAAATGACTTGACATCGATTTACCCGCCCGATATATAATTTCAAGAATTAAATCATATAGGGAGGAATGAAATGAAAAGATTAATCATTTTGGTTTTTACTATTTGCTTGCTTCCTTTTTTCTCTTATAGTGAGGCGATTGCCCAGAAAAAAGTAAAACTGAGTTTCACTTCCGGAGGGGTTGGCGGTGAATGGTATGTAATGTCTGCAGGCATTGCCGATTTGATCAAAGAAAAGGCTCCCTGGATCGAAATCACCGTCCTTCCAGGTGGGGGAACTCTTAACAATGTGCGTGTCGGTAAAGGTGAAGTTGAATGCGGATGGGGATTGAATCCGTTTGTAGTTGCTTCTATAAAAGGGGAGGATCCATACAAAGAGCCTTATCCCGACATCCGCGTCCTTGGAGGAAGCTTCGGAGACACATACCTCCATTTTATGGCCGCAGAAGATACGGGAATTACCAGTATTGATAAAATTGTCGAGAAGAAATACCCTATAAAAATAGGGGTTGGGCGGGCAGGGGTCTCCGGGGAGTGGGCCTTTAGAAAATTCATGGAAAAATATTATAAGGTTACTTATGCTGATATAAAGGCCTGGGGTGGAACCGTAAGTCTCACTGGCTACCCAGAAATAGCCACTAATCTAAAGGACCGACACCTCGACTTTGGTTTTATCAATATCTCTCCCCCGGCTGCGGTAATCCAAGAGGCGGCCTTAGGACGAAAACTAACCCTCCTGCCCTTTACGCCAAAGCAATTGGAGTTTATGAAAAAAGAAATGGGCTTTAATATCGGGGTCATTAAAAAGGAATTTTATCCCGGCGTGCTCAAAGAAGATATTCCTACTGCTTTCATGGGAACAGTTTTCATGGTGCATAAAAAAGTTGATCCCGATGTTGCTTACACAATTACGAAAATCCTTTCTGAAAATGCATCCCGCCTTCCCAAGATTGCCAAATGTATGGGTGATTTCAAACCAGAGATCGCTTGGAAAGATATGCCCGCCGAACTTCACCCCGGCGCGGTGCGCTTTTACAAGGAAAAAGGCTATTTAAAATAGCAATCTTTTCCTTCTTATTTAAAAATTCGTGCCGGGCGGAAAAATTTTCTTCCTGGGTCTTTAAAAATTATTGAAGATGTTTGAAACTCAAGGAGGAAGGGATTGCGTCAGCTAAAGGGCTGGGAACAGTATTTAATCACTATATTTGCCGTCTCAGCCGCTATTTTCCACCTGTATACAGCGGCAACAGGAGTTTTGGCTTCGCGTTATCAACGGGGATTTCATTTATTTTTTCTCATCCCTTTAGCTTTTCTTCTTTTTCCGGCTACAAAGAAATCTCCTCAGGATAGGATTCCTCTTCAGGATTGGCTATTAGCCATTCTTTCGGCCGTACCTTCCCTATTTGTAATTATTGAAGCCCCCCGACTGGAGGGGCGTTGGGAATTTGTTACCCCTATCCTCGATTCTGAATTAGCTATCGGAATTTTGCTGGTCATTATGCTTTTAGAGGCCGTCCGTCGAGCCGTCGCTCCGGCCATGACTGGGCTGGCTTTAGCCGCTGTTCTCTATCTTTTATTCGGACACTTCCTGCCCGGAATCCTTTATCACCGACCTTACAGTTTGCGGGAGGCCATAGAAATATGCTACCTGGTAGTGGATGATGGTATTTATGGTAGCTTCACTGGCATATCGGCTGTGTTTGTCGCTCTTTTTGTTATCTTTGGGGCCTTTATTTATGAAATGGGCTTGGGGCAATATTTTATCGATCTCGCCGTGCGCGTCGCAGGTAAAAGTACAGGAGGGCCAGCTAAAATTGCCGTCATCTCCAGTGCCTGTTTCGGAACTTTAAGTGGATCAGCCGCCGCTAATGTCTTTGCCACCGGCACTTTTACTATCCCAATGATGAAACGAATTGGTTATCGGCCCCAATTCGCTGGTTCTGTTGAGGCAGCAGCATCGACCGGCGGCCAACTCATGCCGCCCATCATGGGCGCAGGAGCTTTTCTTATGGCCGAGATCACCCACATTCCCTATCTTTCCATTTGTATCGCTGCCGCTCTTCCTGCCGTGCTTTATTTTTTTTCAGTAGGCATGATGGTTCATTTGGAAGCTTTAAAATATAAGCTCAAAGGGTTGGGGGAAATAGATGCCCCCTCCCTTTCCACTTTGCTCAAGGATTCCTATTTAATTCTTCCCGTGGCCGGTCTTCTCGTCTTAATGATTAAAGGGTACTCCCCTTTTCGGGCCGCTTTTGTAGCTACATTAATTTCCGTTGCCATTAGTTTTTTAAAACGTAAAACTTGGATGACGCCCCGAAAAATTGTCTCGGCCTTGGAGCGTGGAGCAAAGGATATGATCATGATTGCTGGCGCTTGTTCCTGTGCTGGTTTAATTACTAGCGTGCTTATGAATACAGGTTTAGGATTGAAATTCAGCACTCTGGTCATTTCTTCTTCTCAAGGGATATTTTTGATCGCCGCTTTACTCATCATGATTTCCTCATTGATCTTAGGTATGGGGCTACCCACCACGGCCGCTTATGTTCTGGCGGTTGCTGCAGGTGGGCCGGCTTTGATTAAAATGGGGGGCGAATTATTGAGTGTCCACCTTTTTGTATTTTACTTTGCCATATTAGCCTGCGTTACTCCACCGGTGGCCTTGGCTGCGTATGCTGGAGCTGCTATTGCCAAAACTGATCCCTTAAAAACAGGCTTTGAGGCCTCAAAATTGGTTTTAGCTGGGTATTTGATTCCTTACATGATGCTTTATAATCCCGGTCTTATGCTCCGGGGCTCTTGGAGCGAAATTCTTCTAAGCTTTGCCTTGGCTATTTTCACGATCATATTTTTAGCCATGGCCGTTGAAGGATACAGCCCGGGAGGACCTTTGAATTTCCTCGAACGATTTTTGGCCTTAGTGGCGTGCGTTATTTTCCCTTTTCCCCTCCTTTTTGACCGACTGACATCATTTATTCTGGCCATTGTTTCTTTTACAGTTTTTATTGCCAAGCAACGTCTTCGCTAAAAAAGAAAAAGCCTGAGCTTTTCCTAATTATTGACGGAAAGAAATTATATTTTAAATCTTAAGCTACAAGTCATAACGAAAGGTGCAGCGAAAAAGGAATTCTCCGAGAGATGGCCGCATCTTGCGGGCTTACTGGGAGAGGTTTGGTAAGGAGAAAGCAAAATATTTTACTTTCTCATTAATAACTAATCTTACATTCCCGATCACAGGTTAAATCTTTTAAACGCGCTGGCCAATCGGCAGGAAGCTTGATGACTTTGGTGACCGGAGCATTATACATAGTGTAAAAAGTCATGGACTTATTCCGGCTTGGATCCCCGCATACAAAAATTATAATTTGTCTCGATCTGGGCACAACGGGGATCGTCATATCTTCTTCTTCAATCACTTTCGGGAACCAAATTGGCATTTTCCCTTTTTCGATTACCTGGGAGGGAAGCTTGCCTTTGCGGATAAAATCTTTATGGGTTTCTTGTTGCCCTTCGTGCGATCCGAAATAAGATTCAAAGTCGACTTCCTTAATGGTATAGCGGGCATTTTTCCAGATCGCTTCTTTCACCAGCTCTTTAGTATATCCTCCTTCGGCAAAAGCCTTAGCCAAACCTGGAGTTATAAAGATCGTAAAAACTAACCGAGGTGATTCTTGTTGCCCCACGCTGTGATTGGGACTTCCTGATCGCGCCACATCATAGGCGAGCAATTGGGCTATGGCCTCCAGATTATTTCCTACAGGATACATCTGGTAACCCCATTTCGCTGTGCCTCCGATGGTCACCGTACTGACGAAGGGATGGAAACCTTCATCGACATGGTAAGGTTTCCATCCTATGTCCGAAAGTATATCTTCATTCTCGGCAAAAACAGGAGGCAGTATATACCCAAAAGTTCCCATATAAACTTCTCCAGGCCGCTGACCAGCCAGATTATGGCGCACAAGCCCTAAAGCGCGGCCAATGACCGGATTAGCCCCCCGAGATACAAGCGCCACGCCATTTTCAATGCCCAATGCTTTACAAATAGGGCCATTAACAACAAAAAACATGTTCCAGCCGCCCGTGCTACCTAACTGTTCTAAGTTATAAAAAGGATCGCCCATAGCCTCTACGGCGGCGACTAAGACAGGCATATGTTCAGGGCGACATCCGGCCATTACTCCTTGAACGGCAATATTCCACGGAGTCACCCGCGCGCCGGCAGGCCGGAGCACTGCTACTTCTTCTTCTGGAGAAAGGGGCGTGCAAGCTAAAAATTCTTCGACGCGGTCAATCGTCGGCGGGATAATGGCTAAGCCGTCGGTCCACCAATTTGCCGAAAAGTAATTATTCACTTCCTGGAGCGTGCCTCGAAAAATAATTTCCCTGGGCCCTGCTTTTTTTGAGGAAATGTCTTTTCTTCCCAGAGGGGAAGTTAATGCTTCAATGATCTCATTGATAGTTTTATCTTGGAAATATTTATTGATGGTAGAAATTGAGTCTAGACTAATTGGGCCAGGATATTCAGCATAACGCAAATTGGGTATACCCTCAGCCAGGCCCGTTTTTTCTACCAATGATAAAAAACTTGTCGCGGCAATGGTTACGGCAGGAATTCCCAATTTTTCAGCCTCGATAGCTGGCCGCGCCGCGGCCGGCGTGCAAGTTCCTCAACCCCCATTTCCTGTTATTACCGCATCGCACCTTTTCTCCATTAGGGCATTGCGCAATTTTTTTAGGGTCTCCTCTTTCTGCTCTGGATGAAGAGAAGCAATAGTGACCAGCGGAAATTCCTGGTAAGGAATAAATTTAATCGTGGGATAGCGCTTTCTTAATAATCTTTCAATGATAGGAAATGTTTCATCTCCCCGAAAGCCTCCATTCCAAATTTCTCCAATGGTTTTTCCTTCTAAGGTCGGCAGCCGTGATGCCATGGAGATCATTCTAACTACAGGCTCACCCAAAGGGCTTACTACTTCATACTCCCTATTCTTTGTTTTTTTTACGCTTTTCATTCTATTGACTCCTTTTTATTCCACCTACGAGGTGGATAGTCGGTCCATCCAGGTGGCTAAAAGATCTTTGGCCAATTTTTCTATATAGTCTCGATTTTCCAGATCGATTAACCATTTTTCGGGTATTCCTTCAAGCCCATACTTTGCCCCAGCAATTGCTCCGCACATCGCTGCTATTGTATCCGTATCTCCACCTAAACTTACGGCGTAAATCAAAGAGTCGGCAAAGGTTGATTGGGCCAGAAAAGAAAAGATCGCCGTCGGCACAGAATTAAAGGCTTCTATACCATTTCCTAATATCCTAATTATCTCTTTTCTATTTGCTTTCCATGGCAGCAACCGCTGGCAATCTTCTAATTTCTTTCTGTATATCTCCTCCCTGGTGAAAGCAATTAATTTTTCCAGAAAATTTTCTTCTTCTTGCAAGGCCAAAGCAACCGCATAAGCTTCTAAGGCAGCTCCTTCCAAAGCTAAGGGGTGAGAATGAGTAATTCTACTTGCCTCATAGGCTACTCTCCTTAATTCTTCTGGAGAATGCGCATAAAAAAGACCAATGGGCGCTATTCTCATGGCCGCTCCGTTTCCATAAGAACCACCTGGGAAAATCTGCTTATCAAGCTCTTCAGACCATTTAGCACCCTGCTTCATCATCCTAAAAATTCTGGGCGGACCTGAGCCATATCCCCGCCATGGTTCTTTTTCGTAATTTGTAATAAACCTCTCCGTCATGTCTTGGCCGTTGAAACCTTTACAGGCAATTAATGATTCTGCTACACCGATCATCATCGCTGTATCATCTGTATACCGAGAACTAATATCTTGAACTTCCCCTGGTTTAAAATAACCTTCCCATGCTGCTCCCAGGGAATCGCCAATAGCCAGACCCACTAAAGAGCCTATAAATTTTGACATTCTCATTCTAATTGCCTACCAAGTAATCCAAGGCGATCCTCCTATTGCGCATTTTAGCGCAAATAGATTTTTGCTGGCTATACTTTTTATTGAGATAGAAAAGCTTCTGGCAACTATTTTGACCTTTATTGGCTTTAATATTCATGAAAATTTGTATAATTTTAAACTTCCCTATCTACTATACCTATCATCCTCGTTTTGAAGAGAAGTAACGAGATTAAGCCCCTCTTTCCCTTCTTTGAAAAAAGAGAGAATGAGATTAAAATTGCTTGTTGGCTTAAAAAAATGTAAACTAATTTTATGAGCAAGGGGAAGAAAAAAACTTAGATCATCATCAGGCCAAATAATTTAAAACCGATATGCTGACTTTTAGAAGATTAAGCTAATTTCCCGGAGAAAGGAAGCAAATGGCTACCGAGGTTGAAAAATGGGTTGAAGAACAGGCTCGGCTTGCCGAACCTTCTCAAATCTATTGGTGCGATGGTTCAGAAGAAGAAGCTCATCGGCTAATAGAAATTGGCATGAAAGAAGAGAAAATAGATGGCCAACCCATATTTTATGAATTAAACCAAAAGAGCTATCCCAAATCCTTTCTTCACCGCAGCCATCCTACGGATGTAGCCCGCACTGAACATCTAACATATATTTCTTTTCCCGAAAAGGAAATGGCTGGCCCCAATAATAACTGGATGGATCCTAAGAAAGCCAAAGCTTTACTCAAAGAATTATCTTCTGGATGCATGAAAGGGAGAACAATGTATGTTCTTCCTTATACTATGGGCCATCCTGATTCTCCGTTGGCCAAGGCTTGTATTCAAATTACTGATAATACCTATGTAGCTGTAAGTATGCGGATTATGACCCGCCTGGGTAAGCATGCTTTGGAGAAAATTGGTCCTAGCTCAAATTTTGTCAAAGGTTTCCATTCTTTGGGCGACCTTAATCCAAATCGCCGCTTCATTATGCATTTTCCAGAAGAGAACTTAGTCTGGAGTATAGGTTCTGGCTATGGCGGTAATGCCCTCTTAGGGAAAAAATGCTTCGCCCTGCGCATAGCTTCCTATCAAGGGCTAAAAGAGGGCTGGCTTGCTGAGCATATGATTATCTTGGGTATCGAAGACCCCCAAGGGAAAATTACTTACTTGACCGCGGCTTTACCTTCAGCCTCGGGAAAGACAAACCTTGCTTTGATGGAGCCAAGTCTTCCTGGTTACCGAATTTGGACTGTAGGGGATGACATAGCTTGGATGCGCCTCGGAGAAGATGGGCATCTATACGCCATCAATCCGGAATATGGTTTTTTTGGAGTAGCTCCAGGAACATCCTATCTAACTAATCCCAACATGATGCGTACTCTGAAGGCAGGTACTTTTTATCCCACTCTTTACACCAATGTGGCTTTAAATCCCTTAACCAATGAGCCTTGGTGGGAGGGGCTGAACAATCCGCCATCAACCCTTTTAGATTGGCGCGGCCAGCCCTGGACAGCAAAATCTGGTGCTCCCGCTGCTCATCCCAATTCCCGCTTTACGGTTTGCATTAAGCAATGCCCAACCCTATCTCCGGAATTTGAAAACCCTCAAGGAGTACCTATTTCCGCTATATTTTTTGGTAGCCGGAGAGAAAGAACAATTCCTTTAATTTTGGAGAGCTTCAATTGGGCTCAAGGGGTTTTCTTGGCCACAATTATGGGAGCAGAAACAACGGCGGCCGCGACGGGGGCAGTGGGCATCGTTCGGCGTGACCCTATGGCTATGCTCCCCTTCTGTGGTTACAACATGGCTGACTATTTTGCCCATTGGCTGAAAATGGGGAAAAAAATGAAGAATCCACCGAAAATCTTTTTCATTAACTGGTTTCGCAAAGACGAGGCGGGTCGATTTCTCTGGCCAGGTTTTGGAAACAATATCCGGGCCCTCATTTGGGCTATCCGCCGTGCCCAAGGTGATCCATCTTGTGGAGCTGAAGAGACGCCTATCGGCTTTGTGCCCAAAATGGAAGATCTTGATCTTTCTGGCTTGAATATTTCCCAAGAGCATTTCCGCAGGCTGGTAAAGGTAAATGCCCAGGACTGGCAAGAAGAATTGGCCGATGCTGAGAAATTCTTGAGCCAATTTGGTAATCGCCTTCCCCTCGAGATTTGTGAAGAATTGGAAAAGTTAAAAAAGCGGTTGTTTTAGAGATATCTGGACTTATCCCCAAACTATGGAAAAGGAGAGTGGATATATTTTAAATGTCCAGCCCAAGTCTTTGCCGAGTTTCAGGAAGGGGCCGGCCATTTTTATCCCAGCCTCTTAAGTGATAATATTCGTCCAGCATTTTATTCAAATCATCTTCGCTGATAATTTCCCCAGCTGTGGCCCCGGCCGGAAGAGGTTCGGCGAGACGGGGAGGCAAAATATCGTCAGCCCTATTAATTCCCTCCCGCACATTAAACAAACGACAAAGGTTGAAAATACGTTCTCCCGTTTCTAAGAGCTCGGCCAAAGAAATATCCCAGCCAGTGACCAAGGACAAAGTATCCACCATTCGGCCAGGCGTAAATGGACGCCAGGCATTGGTGGGGAACTTACAAATTCCTAAAGAATCATTCAGCGTGCCAAAATAGTCTTGAGTTATTTTAACCATGTAAGGCTTTCCGGCCAGTTGCTTTCGACTCATCCGCTTATCCAATCCTAATTCCGGGAAAGGACCCCCCGGTTCTAAAGCCTCTTCATGAATAATTTGCAGATGACAAGCGCCGCGATTACCAGTGGCATAAGATAAGCCCATCCCTTTCTTGCCTCGAGGGTCGTGCATCGCCATTTCAAAGCCCTTTACGTGTAATGCCCACTTCTCACTTCCCTGCCCTACTTTGGCTGCGGCTGCTCGCACCCCTTCACTAAGAAGGTTTCCTATGCCTCGCCGAAAAGCTATTTCGGTAATTAAATTAAGGATGGTATCTTTATCTCCCCACGGTAATGGTCGACCTAAATTAATGCCGCGCTCCCAACACTCCATGGCCCAAGCGATACAGGCTCCGGTAGACATAGTGTCTAATCCATAACGATTACATAGTTCATGGGCTTTCGCGATTACGGAGGGATCAGTATTTAATAATAAAGAACCTAAAGCCGCTACTGTTTCGTATTGGGGTCCGCCATATATGCCAGAAACTTTTAAGGGGCTCTCCATTTCTACAATCGGCCGACAAAATATGGGGCAGTTCGGGCAAGTGTATCTTTTAGTCAGAATAGCTTTATTAAATGCTTCACTTTCTAAACGCTCCCCTCCTTCTATAATTCCCTGCTGAAAATTTTTGGTCGGCAGGATTCCAAAATTCTGCAGAGGAGTAAGATTATTCCAAGTACCATACCGGGTAAGAGTTCCGCAACTAGGGTTCTCCTTTATCTCTCTGATTAGCTGTTTAGTTAAGGATAAAAGCTCGGCGCGATTAGCTACGGCAATTTTTCCCCTCCCCTTAACAGCCATAGCTTTGAGCTTCTTAGCTCCCATCACGCAACCCATGCCCGAGCGTCCCGCACTAAAATGGAGCTCGCTAAGAGCGGAGGCATATTTAACTAAGTTCTCTCCCGCTGGCCCAATCAATAATATTTTGGCTGGACCTATTTCTTCATTAAGGGCTTCTTGAGCTGGCCCAGTTTCTTGCCCCCATAGATGGCCAGCTTCCTTTATTTCGACCCTTTCGTTACTAATATACAAATAAACAGGGCGGGATGACTTTCCTTCTATAATTACCGCATCGTAGCCTGCTTTTTTTAGTTCTATCCCGAAGCCACCACCAAAAACTGCGTCGCCCCAGATGCCGGTCAGAGGAGATTTACTGGCTAACAATGTTCGGTTGGCGGCTAAAGCTGGAGTTCCTACCAAAGCTCCCGGAGCGATCACTATCTTATTCTCGGACCCTAAGGGGTCTATTTTAGGCTTTAGCTCGGTATAAAGGATCTGGGCAGCAATGCCTCTTCCTCCTAAAAATTTTTTGAAGATATCCTCAGCGATTGTCTCTTGACTTATTTCTCCCGTAGACAAATTTACTCTCAATAATTTGCCTGCAAAGCCCAACATATTAGCACCCTCTTTTTTTAATTTCTCTATTTTAAACTTCTCCTAAATTCTTAACATATCCTTTTAAAAATTACACGCCTTTATCTTTCTGACCGTCTAACAGTTTTAATATTTCTCGCCAGCAGGAAACAGGCGGGAGGTAGAGAGGCGAGCCTCTCCCCCTCCCGCCTGAATTAAGCTGAAATTTAAAAAGTGATCCACGGTCAATTTATCTTTCTATTGTCTAAATTATAATTTAGCTGTATATTTCCTCAATAGATAAAAAAATATAAAGTGGAGGTCATGGATGCCTATTTTAAAAGCAGACCAAATCGAAAAGATTGCTTTTCATCTTCTGTGCGCGGCTGGCACGCCAGAAGAGCATAGTTTAATTGTGGCTCAACATCTGACGGATAACAATTTAGCAGGCCACGATTCCCACGGAATCATCCGCATTATTCAATATCTGCGCCAAATAAGAGAAGGGATTATCATACCCAAAGCAAAGCCAGAAATCATTCAAGAATCAACATGCACGGCCCAGGTTGATGGTCACTATGGATTAGGCCAGGTCATCGCTACCTATTCTACGGAGGTGGCTATTGAAAAGGCAAAAAAGCATGGAGTAAGCTGCGTGACCATGCGCAATTTAGGTCATATCGGACGTGTGGGAGCGTACACCGAGATGGCCGCTCAAAAAGGATGTGCGGCCATCCTGTTCTGTGCCACTGGTGGGCAAGTTCCCTACCAACCTCCCTTTGGAGGGTCGCAAAGAAAACTGGGCACTAATCCAATCGCCATTGCCTTCCCCGGCGGAGATAAGGATTTATTTAGTTCAGATTTTGCTACCTCCGTCTGCGCCGAGGGGAAGCTCAGAGTATATTTGGCTCGCGGAAGTAAAGTGCCTGAAGGGTGGATTCTCGATAAAGATGGGCGACCCAGTAATAACCCCAAAGATTTTTATGATGGCGGAACCATTCTCCCCCTGGGTGCTTCTGCCGGCCATAAGGGGTATTGTTTAGCCTTCATGACCGATCTTTTAGCCAGTATTTTGTCTGGCAATGGTTTCCCCGGAAAACCTAACAAACAGTTTAGCAATGGCTCGCTCATTTTAGCTATTGATATTGAGAAATTTATCCCCTTATCAACAGCCAAGGCCGAAGCCTCTTTGATGAGCAAATTCATAAAAGATACGCCCCTTGCTCAAGGCTTTACGCAAGTTTTTTATCCCGGAGAAAAAGAAGCCAAAACTAGGGAAATAAGAAAACAAGCAGGGGTAGAAATAGAAGAAGAAACCTGGAAGCAAATTAAAAATTTGATCCAGGAATATAAGGTAACTGAGAAATTAAATATTTAAAGGCCAAATATTATTTACCCTTCCACTGGGGAGCCCGTTTTTGTAAGAAGGCTGAGATCCCTTCTTGAGCATCTTCAGTAAGGGCATTGAGGGCCATTATTTCTTGGGCGTACTGGTAAGCTTTTTCCTCTTCTGCTTCAACTTGATTATAAAAAGATTTCTTGCCCAGGGCTAAAGTGAGCGGACTGGCCTGCGCAATTTGCTGGGCAAGTTGCCAAGTTTCTTCACTTAATCTTTCTAAAGGGACTACTTTATTAATTAGGCCACAACGTTCAGCTTCTGGGGCGGAAATTGGCCGACCAGTAAGGAGCATCTCTAAAGCCTTTTTTCGCCCAACGGCCCTTGCTAACGGAACCTGGGGAGTATGGCAAAAGAGACCGATGCGTACTCCTGGAGTAGCAAAACGGGCGTTCTCCTCCGCGATGGCCAAATCACAGGTGGCTACCAGTTGACAACCAGCCGCGGTAGCCATTCCCTGGACTTGCGCTATTACTGGCTGGGGCAGATCTCTGATGGCCCGCATCATTTCTGTGCAAGTGGTAAAAATTAGCCGGTAAGCAGAAACATCTCGACCAATCATTTCCCCCAGATCATGCCCAGCGGAGAAGACTGGTCCTGCTCCTTTAATTATGACCACTCTTATCTCTCTTTCTCCCTGGATCATCTTCAATAAGGAAATCATCTCTTGCATCATATTTAAAGAAAGGGCGTTTCTCTTTTCCGGTCTATTGAGCGTAATAAAGCCAATCCCCTCTTTAATTTCAAATTTAATTTCTTTATACTCATTCATGTGTTTTTCTCGCTCTCCTTAATTTTGGGCGGAAGATCTTTATTTATCTTTTAAGTTCCTGGAAGAGCCAATACTTTTTAAAAAAATCAACTCGGCCTTTGCCTTAGCCCGATCATAACCTTTAGCTCCTTTGCGGGAAGAGTGGAATTTAGTCGGTTTAGGCGTAGGAATTCTTATTTTTAGGCTTAGTTTACCTTTTTTCATTAGCCAATAAAATCAGGCTGCTTTTTTGGTCAGCCTTTTAAGTCTTTTAATTTTTTTTCGGATTTGCCCTAATGCTTTTTTATTTTTTTTAGGCGCTTGGAGAAGTTTTTCCTTTTCCACTTTCAAGAGGCGAATTTGTTTTTTCAACTCCTTTTTATTTAGCTCAGCCTCTTTAACAGCTTTTTTCTTGGGCTCTTTCACGGCTTCTCCTCGGGCTTTATATATCGCCGCTAAAAGTTCTTCCTTCTTCAACGCATGCACACCCGTAATTTCCGGGTAATTTTGCAGGATATATTCTCTTAATTCTGGAGCAGTCATTTTTTCTAATTCTTTTTCTTCCATAAGCCATGCCTCCTTAGATTTTCTTTAAATCCCGAAATCCTTAGGCAGTTGAAAATTTTTATCTCAAATCTTTGTAATTGTCAAATTGGAAATGATTACTCGGAGCAATTAATTATTTACCCTTATGCCCCTCACCCTCCCCTCTCCCCATGCTTGGGGAGAGGGTTAGAGTGAGGGGTTGAAAACGGCGGATATCATATATTTAATGCTCTCATTAATAATTAACTGGCGAACACTTTATAAATTTCGGTTTAATTCGGGCGGAAAGAAGAGGCCTGTTTGCTGCGAGCGCGAAATATTAAAACTGTTATATGGCCAGGAAAAATTAATTCCCTAAAAAAAGAATTTTTTTTATAGAAAAACTTCTTGCGCTCGATTCAAAAATAAGTATTATAGGGCGAGAAAGTGAAAAATTAATAAGGAGGAGATTCATGCCCAAATGGGAATATATGGTCCGGAAAACCGATTTTAAATCTTTATCTCAACCGTCCTTTTTAGAGTTAGAAAGAGTTAGGCTTACTGAACATGGGGAAGAAGGCTGGGAATTGGTCTCGGCAGTACCTTCGACCAATGGGGATATACTTTTTTTATTTTTAAAACGCCCCATTGAAGAGGCCACGCCTGCTAAGCAATCTTAACTTTTTTAAAGCATTTATATATTTTTTCTCCCATTTATCTCGACCAAGATCTCCTGGCTAACTCCTTCCTAGACGCTCTCTTCTGCCCGCCAGCGGGGCAAGGGCATCATAGAAAAAAGTGCCCTTTCTTCCCACCCCCTGCAGATCAAGCTTTACGTCAAATATTTGACGTTTTTGCCCACCCTGACCCCATTTTTTCCATATTGCCCTCTGCCCTAAAATAAAAAAATTAATTAATTTAACAAGTTATTTCGGGGCTTTTATTTTTTAAAATTTTCTTGTTTGGCATACTCATTGCTTTATTAATTTATTAATGAAACATAAATGAAGCTTAAATTTTAAGTTTATAATAAAAAAATTTTATAACATATGGGAATTAATAAGATAATCATTGAAAAAAGAGAGACTAAGAAAAATGTTGTTTAGAAAAATTCTATCCACTCCTGCCAAAAAAAGTGTCAATTTACGTGACTCCCAAAATGGATGCGAAATAAAAGCGCTTTTACAAATAAGCTCCCAAGTTAAAGAGCTTAAAGAATTTGATAAAGTTTTGGAAATTGTCGCTCAGGGGGTTTTGCCTTGTTTAAAGGCTCACCGAGTTTCCATTTTTACTATGGATGAGAAGAATGGTATTTTAAAAACTCTCTTCAGTTTTGCTGCCGAACCTCAATACGAACAAATCGGGCTTTTTGAAGAGAAAGAAATCGCGCGCAAAGCTTTAAAGAGCAAAAAAACTTTCCATCTTAATGGGGCCAAAGATTTTGCGGAATTTTTCCAATACGAAAAAAGGGAGCGCAAAATTACTTCTCTCATCAGTCTCCCCCTCGATATGCCGGGTAAATCTACAGCCGTTCTTAGTGTGGTCTTGATCAATGCCGAGCGAAATTTCACTGAAGAAGAATTATATATCTTAAATCTCTTCGCCCACCAAGTTTCTTTGGCTGCCGAAATAACTGATTTGCGTGAAGAAGTGCGCAAGGCTATTGAATTTCGGAAAGAATATGAAAAACACCTTGACGACATTCTAATTCAACTGCAAAATCTATCCTTAGAAGAGCAGCATCGCATCGAAGAACATATTAAAAGCCTCCTGCCTGCTGAGCAGGCGCCTAAAATCGTTATCCCTTCTCCCACCCCTAACCCGGAGATGGAACCTCTGGCTGGAGAACCAAACGGAAATATTTTAACCTATGGAAGCTCTCCTCCTTCCGGCCATATTGAAGTGCAAGGGGATGATATTACTGTAGATGAAGATTTGGTAAGCGGAGGAGTTTTTATTCGGACGCCTAATCCCTTGGACTTGGGAGAACAATTTCCTATGAAGTTGTATTTATCTCCTTCCGAAGCACCTATAGAGGTGAACGCCAAAGTAATTTGGACAAATAAATACGGCCACGAAAGCAAGGGGCTGCACCGCGGGATGGGCGTGAAATTCCTAGACTTACATCCGGAAGTGCAACGCAAGGTAGAAGAATACTTACAAGCGCAGAAGCTCAAATGGAACTCCCCTGCCGAGGTAATAAAGTCGAATTGATTCATTCATAATCCTGAGGCAGGTGGTTCTTTCATAGGTAAGGGGTAGAATAAAGTAGCGAAAGGCGGGGCAAGGGATTACCCTAAATTTAATTAAAGTCTTTGGAAAAGCCCCTTCTGGACTTCCGCTTTCACGGGAATGACCGAAAAGTCGGTTTTTTAGAGACCAGTAATGCCTTACTAAAGGGTGGATTTCTTATAACTCCCCCTTTTTCCCCCTCTTAGTTTAAGAGGGGGAGAGGGGGAGTTAAAAAATTTCGAGATGGACAATAGATTAGATTTG
>Ga0315298_1002882_pt1 | contig 28179 bp, 22 predicted proteins | sample WHS_1_MG_FD_203077 | JGI IMG/M metagenome (GOLD analysis project Ga0315298, IMG submission 203077) | Extremophilic microbial mat communities from Washburn Hot Springs, YNP, Wyoming, USA - WHS_1_MG | ecosystem: Environmental > Aquatic > Thermal springs > Hot (42-90C) | place: USA: Wyoming... | reverse complement strand
TCCGCGGCGGCGCTGCGGATGGCCGAGCTCAACCGCGCGGCCAACGGCCTGGAAAACGTGCGCTGGGTGGAAGCGGATGTGTTTCAGCTGTTGCCTGCCTATGTGAACGCCGGGCGGAAGTTCGAAATGGTAATTCTGGATCCGCCCGCCTTCGCCAAATCGCGCGGGGCGCTCGAGGGCGCGGCCCGCGGATACAAAGAGATCAACGTGCGCGCCTTGCGGCTGCTGGAGCCGGGCGGGGTGCTGGTGACCTGCTCCTGCTCGCACCACTTGAGCGAAGCGAGTTTTCTGGAGATCGTGGCCGAGGCGTCGCTGGACGCCGGCCGCACGCTGCGCGTGCTCGAGCGCAGGACGCAAGCCCAGGACCATCCCATCCTGCTGACGGTGCCCGAGACGCACTATCTGAAGTGCCTGATCCTCGAGGTGATGTGAGCGGAGCGCCGCCCCCAGGCTTCGCCGCGCGCCTTGCGCTCAGGCCTAAAGTTTACAATTCGTCCATGCTTCTGTGCGCCTTGCTAGAATAGGGTTCTGCTGGAAAGCAGACTTCAGGAGACATTTATGGCTTACGTAATCGTTGATACTTGCACCAAAGATATGGAATGCGTCGCCGCCTGCCCGGTGGACTGCATCCATCCGAAGGAAGATGAGCCGGGTTTCGCTGAGGCAACCCAGCTCTACATCCACCCGACGGAGTGCATCGACTGCGGCGCCTGCGTGCCCGTGTGCCCGACCAACTCGATCTACATCAAAGACGAACTGCCCCCCGATTTGGCGCACTTCGCCGAAAAGAACGCCGCGTATTTCGGGCTGTAGAGCGGACGGGCGCGGCCAGTCCTCGGGCTGGGAGCGGCGGCGGGCCGCGCCGCTGCCAACGGTCAAGAACTTTGAGGGCCAGATCCAGCCGCCCAAGCGCGGAATGGCGGTCGAGAGTCGCTTGCAGCACCTCGATGCGCGTGGACGCCTCCAAAGCCCTTGCGCATGCGCTCCAGAAGTCTCCGGGCCGGCTCACGGCCCGCGTGCTTTGCTGCCGCCACCTACGTAGGGATGTTTGAGCCGATAAAGACTTTCACGAGCGGCCGGACGCGATTTCCGTAAGAATCTGCTGAAGGTCCCCGGTAGGCGCCCGCAAAGACGAGAGCTGCCCGAGAGGGTCCACCGCACCCTTCTCAGAGACGGCCTGACGCAGAGATTCTTCAAGCACGCGGCGGACGAACTCTGCCTTGGAAATGCGCCGCCGCTGCGCAGCTTGGCGGAGGCGCGCGTCCAACTCAAGCGGGACCAGGACGTGGAGCCTGCGGCTCATATTCGTATCCTGCCATAGCTCCGGCCCGGCGGCCGAGCCTCCGGCCGCGTTTAGCGCAACTCCACCAGTTCGTACTCCTCCAAGGAAGGCAGGACGAAAGCCGCGTAGCGGCCCTGGTGATCCACGCGCAGATTCACTCCCTTGGAAACGGCGCGGGCCGAGCGGAACGGCCCGGCAATTTCGACTCGGATCTGCGCCAGCGGAAGCGGATCGAAGTACCCGGTTTGGGAATGCCCGGTGAGATTCACGAAATGCAGCAGGTGACGGCTGCCCTGGCGCATGAAGGTGATTTCGACGAGCGGGTGGGCGTTGGTGCGGAGCTGCCGCTCGGGCAACAAGCGGTCGAGCACGCCGCGCAGCACCCCTGCGTGAGCCGGCAGGCTGTGGCGGTAGTAGAGTCCGCCCACGTCCCAGGGCAGCCAGGCGGCGCGGCCGGAGGCGAACCAGACCAGGCCGGTCTTGTCCGTGTCCTTCATGTCGACGTGGATCTTCTCGGGCGGTCCGATCATGGACGGCGGCACATAGGTGAGGGGCGGCGCTCCGCCCGCTTCAACCTCGGTGTAGTCGCCGTCGAGCATGATGAGATTGGTGAGGCGCAGGGAAGGGAACAGTTCCCGGTCGCGGATGCGGAAATAACCGCGCGTGGCGGCGTGCGTGGCCAGGACGCGCGGGGCGGGGATCTCCGGCGGCCGGGGGCTGGCGATGAGCAGCCGACCGCCCGCCTCCAGATAGCGCCCTAGTTCCGGCGGCGCCCAGTCGGAAGCGATCACCAGATCGAATTCCCGGCTGCCGAGCCACTTCAGATTGTCGGCCACGGCGAAGGGGATGTGCTCCTCGCTGAGGAAACGGAACAGGCCGCGGTAGGAGGCCTGGCTGTAGGAGCGGCCCGTGGAAGCCGGGCGGCCGAGCAGCAGGACGCGGGCGGCGCTCTGCTGGCCGGCGTAATACTGCTCGTGCTCGGCGGCCCAGCGGAAGACCGGGCGCGCGGCTTCGATGGCCTGGCGGTCCTCATGATCGAAGGTTCCGTTGACGGCCAGCGTGAGCGCGCCGCCGTGGGCCAGGTTCTGCCACGCGCGCAAGGTGATTTCGCGCTGGGGCACGGTGGCGAAGCGCCAGTCGTAGTCGATGAACTGCATATTCAGGTTGACGGACATCTTGTCCGGCTCGCTGTTGCGGGCGCGGTTGACGTTTTCGCTGGCCGAATACGGCCACAGCGGCAGCGGGCGGCTCACCGCGGTGTTGGATTCGGACATGATGCCGTCGGTGTCCTCCTGAATGTAGTTGAAGTAGCCGGCATTGGGGCGTTTGGAGCGGATCAGCTTTCCGATCTCGGCCGAGACCTCGCGCGAGCAGCGGAACAGGAACTGGCGGTATTGCTCGTCCTCCTTCTCCGGCAGATCCTTCCCATAGAGTTGACGGTACAGCCGCTTGCAGTTGTCGCAATGGCAATGGCCCACGAAGTTGCCGCTGTAGTCGCGCGACTGGTTGCCGAACATGTTGAAGAACAGGCCGTCGACCTCGTAGCGCTCCAGCGCCTCGGCCAGGATCTTCAGGGCGTGATCGCGGTAGTAGCCGCCGTTGATGCAAGTCGAGTACAGGCCGTTGTAGACCACCGGCTCGCCGTTGGCTTTGCGGAAGAACCATTCGGGATGGGCGTCGTAGACCGCCTTCTGGGTCTTGCTCAAATCGAAGCGGCCCACCACGCGGATGCCGTGCGCGTGCGCCAAGGCGATGACTTCGCCGACCAGGTCCTTGCCCGGCGGAAGGTACGGGCTGGCGTAATGAAAGGGCACTTTGGGATGGTAGTGGGCCACAATCCCGCCCATGCTGAAGTGCAGAACGTTGGCGCGGTATTCGACCATTTGGGCGATGAGGCGTTTGGGGTCGAGCGTGGAGTCGGTCTCGCGCAGGTTGGTTTGCACCCAGCGGATCGGCTCGCGCATCCACCAGCCCTGCTGGGCGGAGGCCAGCGCGGCGAAAATCACAAGCGAAATGAAAACTCGGCGCAACTTCATCGCCGCCAGTATAACTCGCCGCCGGCCCGCTTCACGCCCGAAGTTTCATCGCGCGGCCTCCGGCTGCTGCATTCCAGGGGCGGTTTGCACCGCATCGCTCTGGCCGCCGCGGCCGCGCCGGAAGGCGGCCTTCGGCGCCCGCCTGTTGCGTTCCACTCTGCGCCTACCGGTCGTGCTATGCTTAGGCAGGCGTCGGGACAGTAGTTAGCTCGGAGTATTTCCACCGGGGATGCCTGGAGGAGAAATGCTCCGCTTACAGAAGATGCCCCACCTCCGGCGCATAGCCGGAACCACACCACAAACGGCGATGCCCGCCGCACTCTTGCTCGCAGCGCTGGCTGCGCTCCCCTGGAACGGCTTGCGGGCCGCGGATCCAGACCAGATCCTCGGCTGCATGGAACGCGCCGGCGAAGAAAACCGCGCTCTGACGCAGGCCTATACCAGCGCGCGGATTTACCGGGCGGAGAATGTCAAGCTTCACAAGGCCGGAACGGTCCACGTCGAAGTCCTCTACACTCCGCCAGGCCAAAAGGATTACCGCATCGTGAGCAAAACTGGTTCCGGCATCGTCCACAAACGCGTGATGGAACCGGCTCTGGAAGAAGAGCGCCGCAACGCGCCGCCCGCATCGCGCGTCCACACGGACACGCACCGGCGCAACTACGACTTCGCATTCTTGGAATTCGATGCCCAAGCCGGAGCCAACGTGTTCCAGGCGGCGCCGAAAGCTCCCGACAAGCGTTTATTCAAAGGCAAGGTGTGGATCGATGAGGCCACCTGCGCGGTGCTCCGAATCGAAGGAGAACCGGCCGTCTCGCCTTCCTTCTGGGTGAAGAAGACCCAGTTCCGCCACGATTATGCCCGCGTGGAAGGCGTCTGGCTGCCGGTGCGCCACCACACCGAGGTCCAGCTGCGCTTGTTCGGCCGCTCGACCTTCGACATCGAATATGTCCGCTACTCGTTCGGGGCGCCGGCCGAAACCGCCACTTGGATCCCGCCCGCAGCTGCCGCCGAATAGCTGACACCGCGTAAACGCCGCCGCGGCGGCGTATGCCGCCAGGCTCACGCTGGCCGGTGCGCGGTTCGAGCGTGGCGCGAGCGCAGAACAGCTCAGCTTTCGGCGCTCCAGACTTCGCGGCCGCTGAGGAAAGTCTTCTCAATGCGGATCTTCTTCTGGCGGGGGTCGAAGCGCAACTGCACAATATCGGCGCGGTCGCCCGGGGCCAAGCCCCGCTGCCGGCCGGCGATGCGGGCCACGCGAGCTGGGTTGCGGTTGGCCATGGTGACGGCTTCGCGCAGCGACAGACCGGCGATCTGCATCAGGTTCTCAATGCCTCGGTCCATGGTGAGTGCGGAACCCGCGAGGGTTTCTTGCCCGGCCAGGCGGACACGCTGGTCGGCGGTGAGCTCCACTTCCAGCTCCCCCAGGCGGTAGCGGCCCGGCGGGCAGCAGGCCGGCGCGACCGCGTCGGTGACGAGCACGGAACGCTCCACCCCCTTGGCCCGCAGCGCGACTTTCAAGAACGCCGGCTCCAGGTGAATCCCATCGACGATGAAGCCCGCCGCCAGGCGGTCTTCGGCAAGCTGGTCCCAGATGTAGTTGGAGCGGCGCGGCAGTGTGGCGTGCGCGGCGTTGCCCAGATGCGTCGACATCGTAGCGCCGGCTTGGACGGCGGCGGAGATCTGAGCGCTGGTGGCCGCCGTGTGGCCGATGCTGACCACGACGCCCCGGCTGGTCAAAGCCTCGATGAATTCCGGCGCGCCGGGCCATTCGGGCGCCACGGTCACCAGGCGGATGAGGCCTTGCGCGGCATCCTGCAACCGCTCGAACTCGGCCAGATCGGGCGGCCGGACCCACTGACGGGGATGCGCGCCCCGGGGGCCGTCTTCCGGAGAGATCCACGGGCCCTCCACGTGGAAGCCCTCGATGCTTTCGCCTGTGGGAAGCGACTGGCGCGCTTGCGCCAGATTGCGCAGAGCGCCGGCCATGCGCTCATGCGGACCGGTAATGATGGTGGCCAGGATCCTCGTGACCCCGCAGGCGTGGAGCGCGGACAGGGAACGGCCGACCTGCTCTGGCGTGATCGAGGGATCGTTGTAATCCACCCCGGCGAAGCCGTTCACCTGGAGGTCCACCCATCCTGGGGTGAGCAGCGGCGGGTTGACCAGCTCGCCGAGCAACGGCTCCACCCACTCGATGGAGGAGTTGAAGGAAACCCCCACGGGCTCATCCGTTGCAAGATGGATGCCATAACATTTCATCGCAGTGCTGCTTTATGCACAATTTTCTCACAACGTCTGACGTTCAACCTGCACAAAAGGGAAGCACATATAGTTGTTGAAAACGGCCCAAAAATCGCGCTCTGGCTCTGGCGCTTCCGCTGTCCGGCTGCTAAAAAAGACTCATAGATTGCGAGCGCGCCTCCGGGCGGATGATCTCGGGGGAGGTGGCCGCCCGGGGCCGCGCTCCGATTTATCCCGCCTTAACGGGCCTGGCTGGGCTCCGCAACCGGCACAGGGGTCAGCCAGCCGTGCCGGTCCGGCTTCCGGCCTTCAATGATGGCGAAAAACTCGTGCTGCAACTTCTCCGCCACCGGGCCGCGGCGCCCCTGCCCGATGACGATCTTGTCGATCGAGCGGATGGGCGTGATCTCAGCCGCGGTGCCGGAAAAGAAGACCTCGTCGGCGATGTACAGCATCTCCCGGGGAACCAAGGTCTCGATAAGCGGGATGCCGAGGTCCTCGGCCAGTTGGATGACCGTGGCGCGGGTGATGCCGGGAAGGACGCTCGCGCCGAGCGGCGGCGTGTAGATCTTGCCGTCCCGCACGACGTAGATGTTCTCGCCCGAGCCTTCGCTGACATAGCCGCTGACGTCCAGCGCGATGCCTTCGGCGTAGCCGTTGGCGACGGCCTCCATCTTAATAAGCTGCGAGTTCATGTAGTTGGCGCCGGCCTTCGCCAGAGCCGGCAGCGTGTTGGGAGCCATGCGGTTCCAACTGGAAACGCAGACGTCCACGCCCTGCGCCAGCGCTTCCTCGCCGAGATACTTGCCCCACTCCCAGCAGGCCACAAAGACCTCCACCGGGTTCTTCAGCGAGTACACGCCCATCTCGCCGTAGCCGCGCAGCGCAATGGGGCGGATGTAGCAAGAGCGCATCTTGTTGATCCGCACCAGCTCCACCATCGCCTCAGCCAGCTCCTCCAGCGAGTAAGGGATCTCCATGCGGTAGATCTTGGCCGAGTCGAGCATGCGCCGGATGTGCTCCCGCAGGCGGAAGATCGCCGGTCCTGTGGGGGTCTCATAACAACGGATCCCCTCGAAGACCGAAGTGCCGTAGCTCACCACGTGTGAGAGAACATGAATCCGGGCCTCGTCCCAAGCGATGAAGCGGCCGTTGTGCCAAATCTTTTCGGTGGGGGTCAGCATAATAGATCGATTATACCGTAGAGGTTACGGCTCCCCGCCGCGGCGCGGCGGCGCGGAAGCGGCTGAAACGCGCCCCGATGGCCGCGCCCCCTGCGCTGAGGCGGCCGGGGGTCTGCTATTGACCCTCCTCGGCCCGGTTTCCTAGAATACGAATCGAGGGGTTCTCCCTTGGGTGATAGCGCTATGGTGGAACCCAGCCCGCTGACAGGACGAAAAGCTGAACTGCTGCATTCGATCGTCCGCGAATACATCGAGACGGGCGAGCCGGTCGCTTCGCGCACCATCGCCCGGCGCCGGCGCGGCAAACACGCGTTGAGTGCGGCGACCATCCGCAACGTCATGGCGGATCTGTCCGAGGAAGGTTTCCTTTCGCAGCCGCACACCTCGGCGGGCCGGATCCCCACCGAGAAAGCCTTTCAGGTCTTCGTCCGGGATCTGTGCGTGCGGCTGCGGCCGTCCGATTTGGAACGGGTCAGCGCGCAGTTTAGCGGCGTCGAGACCCTGGAAGACGGCATCGAGCGTTCCTCGCGGGTCCTCAGGGACCTGACCCACAACGTCGGCATCGCCGCCGCCATTCCGGCCAGCAGCCAGACGCTCGATCAGATCGAGCTGGTGCCGTTGCCGGATCGGCGGGTTCTGGTCGTGGTGGTGACCAGGGACCGGATGGTGCGCGATAAGGTCGTGGCGCTGGATGAGGCCTTGAGCCCTGAGGAACTGGTCTCGATCCGGAACTACATCAACCTGAATTTCGGCGGCTGGGTCTTGAACGAAGCCCGGCAGGAGCTGGCCCGCCGCCTCGAAGCCGAAGCCGCCTACTACGACTCCTTGCTGAAACGCCTCCGGACGCTGTACTCACGCGGGCTGCTGGACGTGGAGTTCGATCCGGAGATTCACATGGAGGGCGCCTCTTACTTAATGGCGCTGGATCTGAGGCTGACGCGGGAGAAAATGCGCGAGCTGCTGCGGGCCCTGGAGGAAAAGAAACGGATTCTTCAACTTCTAGACCGCTTCCTGGAGCAGCCCGCCGGCGAGGTCCACGTGCAGGTGGGCCTGGGCGAGATGCACAGCGCCATGCGCGATCTTTCTTTGATCGGCATTAAGATTGTTCCCCCCGGCGGAATGGCGGTCAAGCTGGCCGTGCTGGGGCCGATGCGCATGCATTACGAGCGGGTCATGGCGGCGGTGCTGGGCGTCGGCCGCACGCTCGAACAGTTGCCTGCGTGAAACTGCGGGCGGGCCGCCGGCGGGCGGCTCGGCGGCTCACTTTTGCTAACCTGAGATTATCCGCATGAAGGATCAACAGACCGAACTCGAAAACGCGGCTGCCGCTGCTCAGACGGGCGCCCCCGCGCCCGCCGAAGATCCGCTGGCGGCCTTGCGCCAGGAACGGGACCGGCTGGCAGCCGAGAATGCCGACTTGCAAGACCGGTTGCTTCGGCGGGTGGCCGAGTTTGAGAATTTCCGCCGGCGGGTGGAGAGGGAGAAGGCCGAAATCCGCGAGTTCGCCGCCATGGAGGCCATCCGCCCGTTGCTGCCGGTGTTGGATGACCTGGACCGGGCGCTCCAGGTGGAGACCGCCGACAAGGAGTTCTCCCGCGGGATGGAGCTGATCCGGCAGCGGCTGCACGCCGAGCTTCAGAAGATGGGGCTGGAGCGGGTCCCCGCCGCCGGCCAGAAGTTCGATCCCAACATCCACCACGCGATTGAAATGCGCCAGACCGAGGAGGCCGAAGACCACTCGGTGCTGGAGGAGCTTCAGAAGGGCTACACCTTTCGAGGCAGGCTATTGCGGCCGGCCATGGTCCGGGTGGCGGTGGCGCCCCCCAAGGATAGCGGCCAGGATCAACGGACAGACGGGTGAGCGAGCGCGATTACTACGAGGTCCTCGGCGTCAGCCGGGACGCCGACCTGCAAGAGATTAAAAGCGCCTACCGGAAGCTTGCGCTGAAATACCACCCGGACCGCAACCCCGGCGACAAAGAGGCCGAAGAGCGTTTCAAAGAGGCCGCCGAAGCCTACAGCGTGCTCAGCGATGCTGAAAAGCGCGCCGCGTATGACCGCTACGGGCGCCAAGGCTTGAGCTCCGGCGGCGCGGCCCCAGGCTTCGATCCCTCCATCTTCGCCGATTTCTCGGACATTTTCGGCGACTTCTTCGGCTTCGGCGACCTGTTCGGCACATCCACCCGCGCGCGCAGCCGCGTGCAGCGCGGCGACGATCTGCGCTACGACCTGGAGATCAGCCTCGAGGAGGCGGCGCGCGGCATGAGCGCCGAAATCCTCATCCCCCGCAATGACACCTGCCCACGCTGCCGGGGAAGCCGGGCCGAACCCGGTTCGGGCTACAGCACCTGCTCCACTTGCCGGGGCCGCGGCGAGGTGGTCTACCAGCAGAGCTTTCTGTCGATCCGGCGCACCTGCCCGCACTGCGGCGGAGCGGGCAAGCTAATCCGGCAGGCGTGCACGCAGTGCCGCGGGCAAGGTTCGGTCCGCGTGGAGCGCCGCTTGAAGATCCAGGTGCCCCCCGGCGTGGACAACGGCACCCGGCTGCGGCTCTCGCAGGAAGGACAGGCCGGATACAACGGCGGCCCGCCCGGCGATCTGTATGTGGTCGTCCGCATCAAAGAACACCCGATCTTCACGCGCGAAGGCAGCGACCTGCATTGCGTCGTGCCGGTGAACATCGCGCAGGCTGCGCTCGGGGCCGAAATCCGGATTCCGACTCTGGACGGGGAAGAAATTCTGGACATCCCGCCCGGTTCGCAGCACGGCGATAAGCTGCGGCTCCGTGGCCGGGGCATGCCGCATTTGAACGCGAACGGGCGCGGCGACCTCTATGTGCACCTGGAGGTCAAGGTGCCCACCAAGCTCAGCAAGGAGCAGCGCCGGCTGCTGGAAAGCCTCGCCGAGACCCTGCCCGCCGACAATCAGCCCAAAGAAAAGGGCATCTTCGAAAAGGTGAAGGACTATTTCGTCTGACCGCCCGTACGGATCCGGATCACACGAGGGCGTTTGCGGCAGGTAGGGCGGGTCTGCCGCGGCCGGCCCGCCCCCCGGTTTCCCATCAAATCTTCACCAGGTAAACCATCGAGTCGTAGAACACGGCGCTTCCGCCCACCACGTCGCTCAATGGGGAGCGCAGGAAGGGATCGACGAACATCGCCGCGTTGGCATGCACGCCGGCGGCGCGGCGAGGGTCGCCCGGAATGGTCTGTCCGTCGATGATTTGATCCGTTGCGCCGTAGGCCCAGTGCCCGTAGCCCAGCTCGAAGGTGATCACGCCGGGCCGGATGTGATAGGTCGTCCGAATGCGGCCGATGAGCGGTTTGGACGCGTTCGGCCCGTAGTCCCAGCGCCCGTCCGGGTTGGAGACCGAGAGCACCATCACCCGGTCGCTATTGCGCAGCCCCAGCTGCCGGGCGTCCAGCCGGTTGATCTCAATGACATTCTCCGGCTGGATGTGGGTCAGCCAGTAATTCGAAATCGTCCGGCTCTTGGTGGCCAGCATGGTCCGGTTTGTGATGAGCCTCAGGGGGGCGCCCCGGTGGTCCAGCGGCCGGCCCAAAGCGTCGGCGATGGGAAGGTAGGTGGGGATCCCTTTTAGGTACGCTCCCGTCATCGAATTGCGGGCGGTTGCGGCGGCCTCCGAATACAGGTTCACCAGCTTGCCATATTGCGCCCGCACCAGATTCCCGCTCCAGGCGTAGTTGTACGGCCACCAGCGCCCGCCCCGGTTCAAAACGTAGACCACTTTCCTCCACCAGGCGTCGCCCACCGCAGCCGCCCAGCGCGCCGGGTCGAAAACGGAGGGCGGCAAATGGCGGCGCGCGGCCAGGAAGATCTCCATTTCTTCGGCGGATGCATCGGGGCAGACGTCCGAGCCCGTGCTGGAGTCGCCGAAAGCGATATTGGCTACCATTCGCAGATAGTAGTCTTCGGGACGGTTCAAGTTCCCGTCCACCAGGCCCCCTGGTCCAAACCCCGGCATGCCCAGCCGTTCGGCGATGGCCAGAAACACCGCCTCCATCGAGACCGGCATCTCCTCGCCAAAGATGCGGACGGTTTCCGTCGGCGGGGCAATGACCGGCTGGCGCACCGGCGACACGCGATGAACGATCGAAGGATGCGTGCGGTGAAACTCCCAGCGCTCCAGGTAAGTTAAATCCGGAAACACGTAATCGGCGTAGAGCGTAGTTTCGCCAATGGTGATGTCGGAACTAACAATCAGTGGAATGTTGTCCGGATCCCGCAGGATGGGGATCAGCGAATGCCCCGCGGGCAAGGCATAGACGGGCGAGCCCATGTAGAGGAAGAGGACCTTGATGGGGTAAGGATAGGCGTCGCCGGCCGAGGGGATCACTTCCTGGTAGACGTCGCTCGCCAACGGGTACCAGGGGCGCTTCGCCGGGTAGCCTGCAAAGATCGTGCTCTTCTCGTAGGAGGCCCCGCCCCGGATAATGTCGATCCCGAAGGGGGTCAGCGGGGCGGGATGATTGCTGAGCTGGAACGGACGGCCCGTGCCGCCGGTCTCGCCGTAGGCGCCTCCGCCGTAAACCAGTCCCCCCTTCCAGTCCAGATTCCCGATGAGGATGTTGAGGGCCCCCATTGTCGCCAGCACGTTGTAGAAGCCGTTGGTGTGCTGAGAAACGCCCCGGTGAATCTCCACCACGGCCCGTTTGCCGTGCGAGGTGAATTCGCTGGCGAGCTCGACGATGTCCTGAACCTTGATCCCCGCCAGGCCCGCCCATTCGGAAATGCTCTTGGCGTAAGCCTCCTCCCGCAAGAGTTGCAAGGCCGACTTCACGCGGGTCCCGTTCAGCGTGGCATCCACGAACAGGTCGCCCTCGACGGCCTGGACCGTGTCCCCAGACTTGAAGGCCTTGGGCTCACCGTTGCGAAGGCACACGAATGTGTCCGCGTCCCCGCCGAGCCCGATCTCCGAGGCTCGCAGGAATGCTCCTGCGGAGCCGTCGGGCCGGATCTTCACCAGCCAGGCCCCGTTCGACCAGGTCGGTTCCCCGTCCTGAGCGGCGGCCGCTTTGTTGCAGTTCTCCAGATAACGCCGGTCGAAGCGCTCGTTCTCAAGAATCCAGCGGATCATGCCCAGCGCCAGCGCCGCATCCTGGCCCGGCTGTATCGGAACGTGCTTCCAGGCCTTGGCCGCGATCTTGGAGTAGCGCGGGTCGACCACAGCCACCCGGAGCCTCCTGCTGGCAATGCCGCGCGTGATCTTGGGCGCTTTCAAGGGCGGGCCATAATTCCCTTCCAGTACGTTGGCGCCCCAGTAGATGATGAACTCGGCGTTCGAGGTGTCGGCCATCCAATAGGCCTTCGCGCCCCCGGTGAACTTGCCTCCGGAGGGCTGGTCGGACATCGCTTTGCCTGCAAAATAGATCGAGCCCTGGCATACCGTGGTGTGCCCGTGGGCGTTCACCGATCCAAAACTGGTCCGTACAAAGCGCAGGAAAAAATCGGACCGTCCGGCTTTGAGGCGGCCCCAGTTGAACACGAATTGGTTGTTTTTCGGTCCCAGATCGGGGTGGTCGGGGTCGATGAGCTTATCCAAGTGATCCCTGTACTTATCCTGGAACTCCGCCACCGTCATTTTGCCGTCCCGCACCAGGCCCGCATCCGCGGCCATCTGCTTGGACAGCGCCGGGTCTTTCACGGCCCAGAGTTCACGCAGCCCCGTGACCGTGCGGCCGCCGTCCTGCGGGAACAGCGCCCCGCCCTCCACGATTTCCGAAATCGCCTGATGAAAAGGTATGGTGACCCATTTGCCTTCGCCTCGCGCCCCTGCCCGCTTCAAAACCTTGATCAGGCGATACGGGTCGTAGGTGGTCTGAATCCCGGCCTGGCCTTTCGGGCAGATCGCTCCCTTCAGCCGGGCCGCCTGTTGCACCGGCGTGTTCCAGTCGATGTGCGGGTCAAATGCCCGCGGTCCGTACGGGTTTCCGTCGATTTTGACCGCCAGCCCGTCCTGAATCCGGACCTTGATTTCGCATCCCGTGTTGCATTGCAAACAGGTCGTGTACAAGTAATCGGAGGCCGAGAAGCCAGGCAGGCTGCCGGTCCCCGGAAGCGCCTCCGCCTGGGACCTCTCCAAAGCCGCGGCCAGGTAGCCGGCCCCCAGCAGCGGACCGCGGCGCAGTAACTCGCGGCGGCTGCTGGTTTCGATAACCTCGCTCGCCGGCGTTGGGGCAGAAGTTGAATTCACGGACATGAGAATGGCCTCCTTCTAGTAGTGGCAGATCTGGCAGCTCAAGCTGCTGGCTTCGGGCATGGGCTCCTCCAGGTAGATCACCCGCGGCTGGACTCCGTAGGCGTCGTGCCCGGCGAAGCGCCGCCGGCCCAGAGTCACTTCGTTGACCAGGCTGGAGGGGTCATTGCCGTCGCCAAAATACATCGCGCCGCCGATGCAGGTCGTGACGCAGGCGGGCAGGATCGCCTGCTCCAACAGGTGGCTACAGAAGGTGCACTTGCGGGCCGCGTTCTGGAGAGCATTGGCGCCCGGTTTCCGCTGCCAGCTCCGGCCGTACTCGGTGAAGCTGCGCTCCTCGTAGGCTTGCGGCGCCGGCGTCCCCTCGGTGAAATTGCGCCCGTCATCGACGTGCATGGCCTGGAAGGGGCACGCGGCCGCGGCGGCCCGCGCAAAATCGCCGCGCAGGACCGTTTGATCCAGCTCGACGATCCCGTCCGGCCGCTTGCGGATCATGCCGGCCGGCACGGCCCGCTGACAAGGCGGATTATCGCACTGGAGACAGTTGAACGGCTTGAAGATGGAAATCGGCCGGTCGGTCAGGGTGAGACGGATTTGGATCACCCGCCGCAATGCGCCGGCCGGCCCGGCGGGCACCTCGACGCGGCATGCGGCGGTGCACGCATTGCAGCCGATGCACTTCCTCGTGTCCACCACCATCAGCCATCCCGGTCTGCGCCCGCTGGCCACCACCTGTTCCAGTTCCGCTTGCATCCGGGCGATGAGATCACCGGGCGAATCCGTGTTCACCGGCGGAACCGCCGCCTCCGCCTGGGAAGACTCGATCATCCTCACGCCCATCGCGCCGGCTGCCGCCGCCGCGCCCGCGCTGGCTGTCGCTTTGAAAAATTGCCGCCGGCCCAAGGGCCGCGCGGCGCCTTCCTGCTCTTTCATCCGTTCCTCCTTAAAGTACTTCCCGTGGACCGGGCGCCGGCACCGGCGGCAAAACCGATTCGAGCGCCTGCCGGCTCAACGGGCCGATTGCTAGACTGACCCTCGACCAAACCCCCGGCTCCGCACCGGAGACAAACCGCCTGGGGCGCCGCCCTGCGCCCACAAATACAATCCGCGTTCGAATCGCCTGCGGATCCTCAAGCAGCCGCTCAATGAACTGCCGGCCCTGTTTGCCGGTCGCCGCATCCACCACAGCGACGGCCGGAAAATACCGCAGAACCAGTTGCCCCGCCTGGTAGGCATCCTCGGCGCGGAGGACTTTCCACTGCTTGCTCTTCCGCAAGCCGGGACTCAGCACCGCTGCGCTACCCACGAGCAGCAGGCGCCCGGGTAGTCCATGCACGCGCCGGTAGTAAGGACAGTCGGCGCACTCGGCCGGCCCGCAGCAGGCCAGGGGAACGCCGGAAGTCCGTCTTCGGAGCTGAAAACAGAAGCTGGCCCCGGCTTGGTAGGCCAGGCAGTGCCGGCACGGCGGCAACGGCGCGCTCTCGCCGGCGGCGTATTCCCAGCAGCGCATGGCCGCCGCACCCTTTGGCGCGGACTCGCGCGGTGAACCCGCCTTCCCCATTTGCCCTTCGGCCGCTCCGGCCAGCCGGCGCACTTCCTGTTCCAGAAGCCGGTAATGTCCTCCCGCCGTCCGAATCGCCGTCAGGCGGCCTTGTTTGATCCATTTCAGTACGGCGTCCCGAGTGACCGCGAACAGCTTGGCCGCTTGCCCGGTCGTCAGACGGCCTCCCGAGCCGGGATGGCCTGCGGGTCGTTGCGGCGCTGAGGAGGATCGTTTCAAAATATGGAATATACAGACCTTTTGAGCGGAAATCAAGTAAAATTTCTTGCTTTTATGCGTTTGTCGTTAGGCAGCCGCCGCAGGCGGGGCGGGGCGGCCATGGTTTTGAAACGCGGCCCCGGCCGCCCGGTCCGGAAAGCCCGGCGGCAAGCAATTGTGCTAACATCCAGATTTCAGCGGTTCTTTCCGGACCGCTAGAGGCCTGCCCAAGCCTCCAGGACGGAGTCATTTCAGTGAAGATCTACGAAGGAAAAGACATTCGCAATGTTGGCCTGACCGGACACGGCAACTCAGGCAAGACCTCCCTCACGGCCGGGATCCTCTACCTGGCAGGAGTCACCAACCGGCTCACCCGGGTGGATGAGGGCAATACCGTCACCGATTACGACGAGGAAGAGATTCAGCGCAAAATCACCATCTCCACTTCTCTGGTCCACGTAGAGTGGAACAAGACCAAGCTGAATCTGCTCGACACGCCCGGCTTCAATATCTTCATCAGCGACACCCGGGCGGCGCTGGCGGCGGCCGATTCCTCGCTGGTGCTGGTCGACGGCGTGGCCGGCGTGGAGGTCCAAACCGAAAAGGTCTGGAGTTTCGCCGTGGAGTTCAAGCTGCCCCGCGCTCTCATCGTCAACAAGCTCGACCGCGAGAACGCCAGCTTCGACCGCGCGCTGGAGAGCATCCACGAGAACTTCGGGCGCGGCGCGGTGCCGGTCCAGTTGCCCGTGGGGGCCGAGCGGGACTTCCGCGGGGTCGTGGATCTGGTGCGCATGAAAGCCTACCTCTACGATCCCGACGGGAACGGCCGCGGCAAAGAAGCCCCCGTCCCGGACAACCTGGCCGAGGCGGCGCAAAAGGCCCATGAAGCGCTGGTCGAAATGGTCGCCGAGGGCAACGACGCTCTGCTCGAGGAATTCTTCGACAAAGGGACCCTGCCGCCCGACAAGCTGAAAGAAGGACTGCGCGCCGCGGTGTCGGAGATGCGCTTGTTCCCTGTGCTTTGCGCTTCCGGCCTCCACAATATCGGAACGGATTTGATCCTGGATTTCATGGCGGACTACTTCCCGGCGCCGACCGAGCGCGGTCCGGTCACTGGCCACCTCAACGGCGAGGAGGTCCAGCGCAAGGTCTCCGACGCGGAGCCGTTGTCCGCGTTCGTCTTCAAGACGGTGGCCGACCCCTTCGCCGGGCGGGTCTCCTATTTCAAGGTCATCTCCGGCGTGCTCAAAAACGACGCCAACCTGCTGAACGTCCGCACCGGCGCCACCGAACGGCTCTCGCACATCGGCTGTCTGATGGGCAAGACGATTGAGCCGGTCACCGAGCTCCACGCGGGCGACATCGGCGCCGTCGCCAAGCTGAAAGACACGCTGACCGGCGACACTCTGGCCGACAAGAACTCCCCGGTCAGCTACCCGAAGGTGAAACTGCCCGAGCCTTCCATCGCCTTCGCCATTGAAGCCAAGACGCGGCAGGATGAAGACCGCATGGGCGCGGCGCTGCAAAAGATCTTGGAGGAGGATCAATCGCTGCGCTTCTACCGGGATCCTCAGACCAAGGAATTCCTCCTGGCAGGCAGCGGGCAGCAGCATGTGGAGGTGATCGTCAGCCGCCTCAAGAACCGCTACGGCGTGGACGTGACCCTGAAGGCGCCCAAAGTCCCCTACCGCGAGACCATCCGCGGGACCGCCGACGTGCAGGGACGCCACAAGAAGCAGACCGGCGGCCACGGGCAGTTCGGCGACTGCTGGATCCGCATGGAGCCGCTGCCGCGGGGCGCGAACTTCGAATTCGTCAACGCGATCTTCGGCGGCGCCATTCCGCGGCAATACATTCCGGCGGTCGAAAAAGGCATCCTGGAGGCGGCCGCGCAGGGCTACTTGGCGGGCTACCCGGTCGTGGACTTCAAGGTGACCCTCTATGACGGCTCCTATCACGACGTCGACTCCTCCGAGCTTTCCTTCAAGCTGGCGGCCCGCAAGGCCTTCAAGGCGGCCATGGCCCAGGCCAAGCCGGCTCTGCTCGAGCCGATCATGAACGTGGAGGTGCATGCCCCGGTCGAATTCGCCGGCGATTTGATGGGCGATTTGAACAGCCGCCGCGGCCGCATCCAGGGGATGGACACCCGCGGCAATACCCAGATCATCCGGGCCCAGGTTCCCATGGCCGAGATGTTGAACTACCAAAACGACCTCATCTCCATGACCCAGGGCCGGGCCACCTTCACCATGGAATTCGATCACTACGACTTCGTGCCCCAGCAGCAGGCCGAGAAGATCATCGCCGCCGCCAAGGCCGCGCGCGAAGGCGTCGAGGAGGAAGAGGAATAGGTGCGCCGGCGGCTCCTTATCGCCGTGCTCGCTTTGGCCGGCTCCGGCGGCCTGCTCCAGGCTCAGCGGGCCGTGGAGTTCGAGGGTCGTTACTGGATGCCCGCGGCCCGCTCCCGGGTGAGCATCAAAGGAGCGGGAACGGACATCCGCTTTAAGGAGGACCTCGGCCTCGAAGACGCCAACTTCCCTGAGGGGCGCTTGAGCTATTACGGCAGAGGCGGCAGCCACGTCCACTTCTCCTATACGCCCATCGATTACGCGGGCGAGGCCACGATCAACCGCACGCTGGTTTTCGGCGGCCGCCAGTACCCGGCCGCAACGCGCGTGCTCTCCGAGTTTGAACTCCAGCATCTGCAACTCGGCTGGGCCTGGCAGTTCATCAACGTCCGCGACGGGGCTTTCAAGCTAGGGCCCGTACTGGCCGGACAGGGGTTCCTGTTTCGCGGGCGGCTGCGCGCCCCGGACTTGCAACCGGCCTTGGACCAGCAGGAAGAGCTCATGGGCGGTCTGCCCACCGTAGGGCTGGCCGTGGACATCAATCCGCACCGGCGGGTCAATCTCTTTGCGGATGTCTCCGGCATCAAACTGGGCAAGTACGGCTACTTCGTCACCAGCGACGCGGGCGTGAAGATCATGCCCGCCCGGGTGGGTTTCTTCACCGTCGGCTACCGCAACTTCAACCTGGACCTGAAGAACGAGCCGGATTTTGCGCGGGTCATCCTGCGGGGAGTATTTGTCGGGGGCGGAGCCCGGTTCTAGTTCGCCCCGCCCGCGCCCGCTGGTGAAAGCGGGGCCTTCGGCTTCCGCGTAGGCCGCTGGCGCTCTGCGGGTCCCACCGCGCGTGAGGACCCTGCCGGGCGGCGAAGGCGGCGGCCGTTCCACGCTAGAATGAAGGAACACTTCTCATGCGCGCCTGGAACCGGGCCAAGCTTCTTTGGGGGTACTTCAGGGGCAAGAGCATCCTCAGCGGCCTGCCTGTCGAGCATATTGTCGAAACCACCGCCAAGTGCAACCTCTATTGCCCAATGTGTCCGCGCGAGACGCTCAAGCAGCCTAAAGAGGACATGCCGGCCGAAATCTTTGACCGGCTTGTTCAGGAAACCGGCCGCTCGGCGGAGCACATGATGCTGATCGGACTGGGCGAGCCGTTCCTAGACCCGCTGATCTTCGACCGCATCGAATTTTGCGCCCGCCACAACATCTCAACCCTGCTTTCCACCAACGGCACCCTGCTCGACGAGAAGGCCTCCGCCCGCCTGCTCAGTACCCCCATCCAGCACGTCACGCTGAGCTTCGACGGCGCCACTAAGGAAACCTTCGAGTTCTACCGCAAGGGCGCGCGCTTCGAGGCCGTGCGGGACAATTTCGTGCGGTTTGCGCGGATGAAGCACGAACGGCGCGCCAAAGTCCAGGTCGTGGTCCAGATGGTGCGCATGGACGGAAACGCGTCGGAAGTGCAAGAGTTCATCCGCTTCTGGAGCGCCGTGCCCGGCGTGGACCAGGTGCGCATCAAGGAGGACGAAACCAACCTCCTGCGCCCGAACGCGCGCCACAATCCCTCCGACTGGCGGCATCCCTGCCACTACCTCTGGCGCGGGCCTCTCTACATCAAACACAACGGCGACGTCTACCCCTGCTGCCAGAGCTACATGCTGGGCGGCAAACCTGTGGGCCGCATCGGCGAGCAGCCGCTGGTCCAAATCTGGAATTCAGATGAGATGCAGCGCATGCGGCGCTTGCACGTGGAGGGGCGCGCCGGCCAGATCGATGTCTGCTCCCGCTGCTGCACGGTGATTCCGCACCCGCTTCTGGTCGTCGGCAGCCTCCTGTTTCACGGAAGCACCGTCCGCCGCTTGCTTCCCGCCGTGGAGCGGCTGGCGTATTTCTCGCGTTGGGCTTCGCGCCTTCTGCGGCCGGCGCGTTGAGCGCAGAACGGACGCCGAATCCGTCGCCCCGAAAGCGCCGGCGCCCCGGAAAAGCCATGCTCCTGAGTTCGCCCGGAATGCCTCTATCCTGCCGGCTCGAGGATAGCCGTCATCGATCCTTTGCAGCGCGGAATGCGCCAGTCCGGACCGTAGGCGTGAATTTGATCCCGGGCGAACTCGGCTTCCGGCAGCTCGCAGGTGATCACAATGGTGCGGCCCGTCAGGTCCACCTCGCGCGCGTGCGCGAACGCTTCCGCCTCCGAAAACAGGAATAGCTTCCGCAGCATCTCGATGACGTAGTCGTAGGTGTGCTCGTCATCGTCCAACAGGACGACGTGATAAAGAGGGGTGCGCTCTTCCTGCTCTTGCTTCTCTGTGTCCGGGATGACGGTCGGCTGGCCCATCGATTCATACAGATTAGCCCAAATCGCCCCCTCCGGCGCGCCCGGTTTGCCTTAGAATAGAAAATGGAAAGGAGGGGGCGTAACGGATTCGACGGGATTGAACTGAGGTAAAGAGGCGTGCCGGGTTCCGAGCTCCCGTAAAACGATCGGAAAACCAAAACTGCCAACACGCAGTTTGCTTACGCTGCTTAATTCGTTAAGCAGCCGCCTCGGTAGCCGTTCCCGCGCGGCTGCCGTCCGGCGTCATCTCGCGGGATAGGTCGAGGGCTTCCGTCCGGAGCCGTAGGCCGAAACTCAATCGGACTAGGCCGTGGAAGTCATTGCTGGCACCCGACGCTGCGGCTGAACCCTAGGAACCAGCTACGCACGTAGGCTCTTTGCCGCAGACTTTCTCGGACGCGGGTTCGACTCCCGCCGCCTCCACCAACTCCCCAAGACTCGCCCCGGCGCATCGAGCGGACCGCAGAACCTCCCAGGCGTGCTAGACTCACCCAGAGAGAACTTATGAAGACCCGTTTTCTGCTTCTGGCGACCCTGGCCGTGGCCCTGGTTGCCCAGCAACCCGCCCAGCCCCCCAAACCCAAAGCCCCTGGCGAGCCGCCTCCCGAAGCCGGCGACGACGTCCGCGGCTACAACGACACGCCCCGCATTCCCGGGCAGAAGTGGCGCGTGCACGACATGGAGCGGCCCCGCCCGCCGAAAGTCACTCCTGGCGTCTCCCCATTCAGCACTCCTCCCTCGGACGCCATCGTGCTGTTCGACGGCAAGGATCTGTCGCAGTGGCAGTCCATGGGCCGCGGAGGAGTCGTTCAGGAGCCGCGCTGGAAGGTCGAGAACGGTTATGTCGAAATCGTGCCCCGCACCGGCCGCCTGGTCACCAAAGAGCGCTTCGGGGACTGCCAGCTTCACGTCGAATGGATGATCCCCAAAGGGACCCGGGGCACGGGACAGAGCGCCGGCAACAGCGGCATCGAGCTGATGACCCGCTACGAGATTCAGGTTCTGGAGTCCTACGAGAACCTGACCTACGCCGACGGCATGGCCGGCGCCATTTACGGCGTCTGGCCGCCGATGGTCAACCCGGCCCGCCCCCCGGGCGAGTGGAACGTCTACGACATCTTCTTTGAGGCGCCGCGCTTCGAGGACGGTAAATTAGTCAGGCCGGCCTATGTGACCCTGCTTTGGAACGGCGTGCTGGTCCATCACCACCGGGCCTACGTCGGCCGCACCGTGTGGCGGCAGGTGGGCACGTACGCCCCGCACGCGCCCGAGGAGCCGCTGAGCTTGCAGGATCACAACCAGGCCGTCCGCTTCCGCAATATCTGGATCCGCCGCGTCCAACAGGACGAAGGCCGCTAGCTCCATCAGTGAACGGCGCGGCGCAGGCCGCAGAACGGCTACGATGGAAGAAGTATGCCCAGGGGCTTGTGGATCGCCGTCATCCTCGCCGTTTTGTTCCTCATCGTTTACACCTGGCACTACTTCCTCTACGCCTCCACGGTGCACTTCTTCGCCGTCGGCGGCCGCACCGGCCGTAGGCTGCTGGCGCTGCTCTTCGTACTTCTGCCCGCGGGCTTCTTCCTGACCGCGCTCCTGGCGCGCCGCGCCGAACTCGGGCTTCTGCGCCCGCTCACCCTGGCCTCCCACCTCTGGCTGGGCGTGGGCTTGGCGCTGTTGCTCGGCTACGGGCTGGCTTGGCTGGGCTGGGGGCTCAGCCGCTGGCACAACCCGCGCCCCGCGCCCGTCGCCTTTGGAATCGCTGCCTTGATCTTCGCCGCTGGCTATTCCGCCTACGGCGTCTGGAATGCCACCCATCCGAGCGTCCGCTTCGTCACCGTGCCCCTGCGCGGCCTGCCGCCCCAATGGGAGCACCGAACCCTGGTCCAGATTTCGGACGTGCATCTGGGCCCCATCCTCGGTAAGGCTTTCCTGGAACGTGTCGTCCAGACCGTGAACGCCCAGCAGCCGTCGGTGGTCTTCATCACGGGGGACTTGTACGACGGCGAGGACCACGACCTCGAGCGGTTCAACCCACTACTCGACCGCATTCAGGCGCCCCTCGGCGTCTATTTCGTTACCGGCAATCACGAAACCTTTCTCGGCCCCAACCGGGCATTCCAGACGCTTCGCAAGACCCAAGTTCGGGCGCTCGACGACGCCATGGTGGTCGTCGACGGCCTGCAAATCATGGGCCTGAGCTACCCCGTCGGCGCCTTCAGCCGCCCGATGAAGCCGGCCATCGAGGCCATGCCCGGCTTCGACCCCGCCAAGCCTTCCATCCTGCTCTACCATGCGCCCTCTCAATTGGAAGAAGTCAAAGCGGCCGGCATCCGGCTCCAATTATCCGGACATACGCACCGGGGGCAGCTTTTCCCGATCAATGGCATCACTCGCCTGATCTACGGCAAATACCACATCGGATTGCATCAGGAGGATGGGTTCGCCGTTTACACCTCCCACGGAACCGGCGTATGGGGCCCGCTGATGCGGACCAGCGGCCGCTCGGAGATTACCGTGCTCCGTCTCAGGCGGCTTTGACGCCCTGGTCTTCTCTCATTCACACCCTGGGCTTTGACTCCTTCGCTTTTCCTAATCCACTGAACCCTCAAGATTTAGGACCTTCCCCGAAGCCTGGCCCGCGGCTGTTTCATCGCGGTTCTCCAACCGGCGCTGCTACAATCCCGGTGAGGCCGCGGGGCGCCATCAGCCCGGCGCGGCGGGGGCAAGTCTTCCATGGTTCAGCGGCGTAATTCGCAGCGTGTGCACATTCTGGCGATCGACGGAGGCGGTATCCGGGGAATCATCCCGGCGATGGTGTTGGCCGAACTCGAACGCCGGACCGGACAACCCGTGTGCCGCTTGTTCGACCTGATCGCCGGCACCTCCACCGGGGCCATTCTCGCCCTGGCGTTGGCCAAACCCGGCCCGGACGGCCAACCGCACTACAGCGCCGAGCAAATGGTCCGGTTTTATGAAACCGAGGGACCGCGGATCTTCCGCCGCCCGCTGCTCGCCCGTTTGTTCGCTGCACGCTGGCTCGCCGAAGAGAAGTACCCTGCCGCCGGGCTGGAGGCGGCGCTTGGCCGATGCTTCGGCGAAACCCCGCTCCGCCAGGCCCTGTGCGACGTCGTCGTCACCAGCTACGAAACCGAGCGCCGCTTCCCCTTCTTCTTCAAGAGCCGCCACGCCCGCCTCAGGCCGGACTACGACTTCCCCATGAGACTGGTGGCGCGCGCCGCCTGCGCCGCTCCCACTTACTTCGAGCCCCTGCGCCTGTTCACGGACGGCCCGCGGGAATACTACTCGCTCATCGACGGCGGCGTCTACGCCAACAACCCCGCCTTGTGCGCCTATGCGGAGTCCCGCGTAGCCTGGCCGGAATGCGAGGACGTGCTGCTGGTCTCGCTCGGCACAGGCGAACTGACTCAGCCGCTGCTCTACTCGCAAGCGCGCCGTTGGGGACTGGCCGGTTGGGCGCGGCGCATCCTCCAGGTCGTACAGGACGGGGTCAGCGCCACCGTGGATTATCAGCTTCAACAGCTGCTGCCGGCTCCTGCGGGAGGCCCCCAGCGCTATTGGCGGTTCCAAGTCCGTCTTAAACGAGGCAACGAGCCTTTGGACAATGTCCGGCCGGAGAATCTGCGCCAGCTGAAGCTGCATGCCGAAGCGCTGATCCGCGACCGGGCCAAAGATCTGGCCCTGCTTTGCGCGAAACTGGTAGAGTAAGCGGATTGTGAGACCCGCGTCGTCCGCGCGGCTCCGGCCTCGGATGAGCTATGAGTTGGTTGCACTGGCAAGGCGTTGCTGATTTCGTGGCGCTGAGTGTGGCCCTGTACCTGTTGCTGCGGTGGGCCAAACAGGCGCGGGCGCTGCGGGTCGTTGGTCTGTTAGTAGGACTGCAAGCCGCTTCACGCATCCTCCGGCACCTGGACCTTACGATAACGAGCTGGATTCTCGACATCGGCACGCTGCTCGTGGCGCTGATGCTGATCTTCTTTTTCCAGTCGGAACTGCGGCATGCGTTTCTGCGTCTGGACGCCCTGGTGCGGTTGGGATTGGCTCCCGCCCGGACCCTGGGAACGGGCAACCGGGCCGTGGCGGAGGCGGCCTTTGCGCTGGCCTCCCAGCGCCTGGGCGCGCTGATCGTCATTGCGCGAAAGGAGCGGCTAGAGGAGTTTCTGAGCGGGGGCATTCAGATTGGCGCCGAAATCAGCCCCGAGATTCTCCGCGCGATTTTTCAAAAGCAGTCACCCGTGCACGACGGCGCGGTGGTGATCGAGGCCGGCCGCATCGCCCGGGCAGGGGCCGTGCTGCCTTTGACGCAGCGCGCCGATGTGCCGCCGTATTACGGCACTCGCCACCGGGCGGCGATGGGTCTGGCCGAGAGGTCCGATGCCGTGGTTGTCGTGGTGAGCGAGGAACGCGGCCAAGTCACCGTCATGCACGACATGCGATCGATTCCTGTGGAGAGCCCCGAGGAACTGGCTGGTTTGCTGGGCGCCTTGCTGGTTCACCGGGCAGTTTCCTGGCGGCGGAGGCTCCGCGAGTGGCTGCTCTCCGAGCTTCGCCTCAAAGCCGCCGCGGTTGCGCTGGCGGCGCTGATCTGGGGCCTGACCTCCAGCGGGCCTGGGGCTACGGTGCGGATCCTCAGCGTCCCCATTGAGTTCTCCGGCGTTCCAAGCGGGATGGAAATCGCCACCCAATCCGCGACTCGACTGGAAGTTCAGCTCCGGGGCGCCTCCTGGCTGATGAACTCGGTCGGGCTATCGGGTGTTGTCGCGAAGTTCGACCTCTCGAAAGCAGGCAAGGGGCAACTGATCCTCAAAGTTGGTACGGACAGCCTGAACCTCCCGCCGGGCGTTGTCGTGGAACGCGTCCGGCCGGAGTGGATCACCGTAAGTCTGGTGGACCGCGCTTCACCACCGCCCGCTGCCAGCCCCGTGCGCTAGGTCCATACACAAAGAACAGAACGGGGATGAGGAAAATCCAGCGACTGCCGCGCCCTGAGTGCCTCGCTTCTACCAGCGGTGGCATCGGTGAACGGCCGCACTGGCCGCATCGGCATGGATGGGCCTAAAGAGAGACGATTCTGCTCCAGGGCCTGCGTCTGGCGCCCCCCAGAAACTCCAGCAGCCGCTCCGCAACCTCCTCCTGGCCGGCCAGCACCCGCGCCGCCACATCCGCCGCACGCGGGCAAGCCAGGATCCGCTGGATGAGGCTCTGGACGAAGTACCGCACTCCCAGTTGCCGGTTGCGCCGGCGCGCGTGCCGCCGCAGCAACTCTTGCGTGAGCCCGCCTTGCCGCAAGGCAGCGTCGATGGTTTCTGCCGCCAGCCGCGCGTCCAGCAGCGCCATGTATACGCCCTCCCCCGTGAAAGGGTCATAGAACTTCGCCGCATCCCCCACCAGCAACACGCCCGGCGCGCCCGGGCGGACCGCTTCATGAGCCAGCGGCCCCAAGGCGTGAACCCGCTCGGCAGGCCGGGCGCCTTCCAGGCGATCGCGCAAGCGCGGCAACTCATTCATCAAGGCCTTCAGACCACCCTCCAGGTTGCCCTTCCAAATCCCCACCCGGTCTTCCCCGCAGACGATGCTCAGGTTCGCGCGCCCCTGACCCTGCTGGTTCAGAATTCCATACAGCCCCCGCCCGGCGTAGATCTCGCCGAAGGCGCTGGCCGGCCGCACCTCCTCCCAGTGGAGCCCCACGGAGAACCGCCGGTGGCGGGCGTTCCAGCGGAACAGCCCCAGACGCCGCGCGAGGACCGAATTGCGCCCGTCCGCTCCGGCGACGACGCGGGCCCGCGCTACCACGGGCCCCTGGCCTGCTTGCCGCGCCACGACCCCGCAAGCCACGCCGTCCTCGACTACAAGAGCCTCGACACGGAGACCTTCACGAACGGTCACCGCCGGCTCGCTTCGGGCGCGCTCGAGCAGAATCGAGTCCAGCTCTTCACGCGGGAGCGAAAAGGCTGGTTCCGTGTTCCGGTAACCGGCGCTGAACTCCACGCCGCCCGGCGACACCGCCCGGATCCCCAGGATGCGCTGCGCCCGGCGGCACACCTCCGCGGCGGCCCCAACCTCCTCCAAGAGCGGCAGACAGCCCGGCCCAAAATACTCCCCGCAGATCTTCTTGCGCGGAAAACGCGCCTGGTCCAGCAACAGCACGGACCAGCCCCGCGCCGCCAGACGGGCCGCCAGAGTGCTGCCCGCCGGCCCCGCGCCCACCACCACGACATCCCACGCTTCCGGCACGGCGTTCACATCTCCAGTACGCCCGAAATTCGAAACAACGGGCCGCGCCACCACCGCATCCCCGCGCAGCCGGCCCGCTCGCCGAACGCCCGCAACTCTTCCAGCGTGTACGCGCGCCGCACGCTGAGCGGGCCGTCGTGGCGGGTCCACGGGCTGCGGCAAACCAGCCGCGTCGCCAGCCTAACTCCCGCCCACGCCGCCCGGCTCCGCTCCAGGTCGTTGACGATCAGCGCCTGACGGGCCAGCGGTCGCAACGCGCCCAGCAACGCGACGGCTCCCTCCGGGCTCAGATGGTGCAGCAGCAAGGAACACGTCACAAAATCAAAACTCCCCGCCCGGAACGGAGGCCGCACGCCATCGGCATTCACGAAGCCGATCCCATGGCAGGAGTCCGAAATCTCCGCCGCCACTGCGAGTACCTGCGCGCTCAGATCGCAGCCCACTCCGTAGACCCGGAGCCCGCTCCGCGCCCCCCAGCGCGTCACGGTCCGGAGAATGTCTCCGCTGCCGCATCCCACATCCAGCACGGAGATGGGTCCGGGCAGCGTCCGCGCAGCCGCCAGCCGGAGGATGAGGTCAGCCACCGCGCCTGCGCCTCCGAACCAGCGGTTCAGACGGGCCACGTCGAGCAGGCTCCTCCGCAATTCGTCCGCATCCAGCCCGGGTTGATCCAGGATCTCGATTCCCGGCTCCTGGATCCGTTTCAAACTCATTCCACCCAGCGCAGCAGCGCCCCCTCCGCCGAAAAGCCCGCTCCCATGGCGGCCATCAACGCCAGATCCCCCGGACGAGGCTCCCCGCTGGACATCACGTGCTCCAGAACAAACAGCACCGTCGCCGAGGACATGTTGCCGAAGTTCCGGAAGATATGCCGGGAAGGGCGCAGCGCCTCCTCGCTCAGCCCCAGCCGCCGCCCGGCAATATCCAAAACTTTTCTGCCCGCCGAGTGGAGGATCCAGAAGCGGATGTCGCTTCGTCGCAGCCCATGCGAGGCCAGAATCCCGTCCGTCAACTCCTCCAAGACCTCCGCGCCGATCTCTGGCAGCTCTTTTTTCAGCACCAGCCGCCGCCGCCCTTGGGGGTACTCGAAGCCGGTCAGGCCCATGTGCTCGGTGCGCATCAGCGAACGGTGTCCTAAGATTTCAAAGCCGCGGCCGGAGTTGGCCAGGCAAACGGCCGCCGCTCCGTCGGCGAAGATCGCCTCCCCCAGCGCCGCCTCGGCCGTCCCGTCGCGGTACAAAGCCGCCGAGCAGATCTCGACCGCGGAAGCCAGCGCCCAGCCGCCTGGGTTGGCGCGCAGGTAATTCGTGGCGCTTTGCAGGGCCACCATGGCCGCCGCGCAGCCCGTGTCTCCAATGTGCGCCCGCTGTGTGTCCGGCCGCAGCGGCACGTCGCGAATGAACCAGGCGTCCAGCTGAGGGCAAAGGCTGACGGTGCAGGTCGCCGTACTCAGGAACCGGACCTCGCCGCCTGCCACGTTCGCCCGCTCTAAACAACTCCGTATCGCCTGCACCCCGAGTTCGCCTGCGCCCCGCCGCGCGCGAGCCAGCATTTCATCGACCGTCTCCGTGCCGTCGAAGCCGGGAGGAAAATACAAATGCCGGAACTCGATGTCGCTGTTCAGAAAGAAAGTTTCGCGCAGCCGGTCCCGCCCGCCCATTTCGAGCAGTTGCGCCTGCGTGTAGCGGTGCTTCGGAGTGGCCGTCGCAGCCGCGATAATGGTCAACTCGATCTCCCCGGCCTGCTGGCCCGTTCGACTCTATTGTAGACGCAAACGCCTCGGGCCCTTCCCCGAAACGGTTCGCTGAAATCCCCGGCGCTGCTTTAGGAGCCGTCGCGCCCCCGCTCGTGGCGCGCCGCTTGCTGTTCTCCGCCAGCGGTTACACTGAAAGTGAGATGAAGGGACTTTGCTTGTCCGGCGCCCTGTGGCTCGCCTCCAGCCTGCTGGCGCAGACGCAGTGCCCGCCCACGCCGATTTACACGCCCTGCGAGATCCTCATCGAGCTTGCCTCCGAAGAGATGCAAGCCCACCCCAATCCCTACCAGAGCGTGACGATCGACGTGGAGTTCCGCTCGCCCCGCTACCGCACCCTGCGCCTGCCCGCCTTCTGGGACGGCGGCAACCGCATGGTGGTGCGCTTCGCCCCCACCGAGCCGGGCCAATGGGACTACCGCATCACCAGCAACCTCCCGCGCGTGGCCGGAATGACCGGCAGCCTGCAAGCCACCGCCGCCGACTCGCCCGGCTTCGTGCGCGTCCGCAACGTGCACCACTGGGGTCACACCGAGACCGACGCGCCGCACCTGTGGATGGGCGCCACCAGCCTCCGCTTCGCTTTTCTGGACGCATCTGAGTTTGGCCGCCTGCTGAGCCTGTTGCGGCAGTCGAAATTCAACCATCTGCGGGGCTTGGCCGTGGGCGGCATCGAAGACGCGCCCCGCGTTTTTCCAGGCGGAAAGCCCGACCCCGAATTCTTCCGCGCTTTGGATCAGCGCGTCCGCGCCTTGAATGAGGCCGGTATCGT
>Ga0315298_1002881_pt1 | contig 28181 bp, 24 predicted proteins | sample WHS_1_MG_FD_203077 | JGI IMG/M metagenome (GOLD analysis project Ga0315298, IMG submission 203077) | Extremophilic microbial mat communities from Washburn Hot Springs, YNP, Wyoming, USA - WHS_1_MG | ecosystem: Environmental > Aquatic > Thermal springs > Hot (42-90C) | place: USA: Wyoming... | reverse complement strand
TATTAGAAGGCGGATATGAGATTGTTGGAATTGATAATTTAAACGATTATTATGATGTAAGCCTAAAAAAAGCCCGTATCTCTCAGATTGCAAACCAACCAAATTTTAAGTTTGTGAAAGTCTCTTTGGAAGAAAGGGAGAGGATACTTGATTTATTTAATTCCGAAAAAATTTTTTGGGTAATTCATCTTGCTGCTCAAGCTGGAGTGAGATACTCTCTAATTAATCCTTATGCCTATATTGATAGCAATATCTATGGCTTTTTAAATATTTTGGAAGCCTGTCGGTATCATAAAGTAAATCATTTGGTTTTTGCCTCCTCTAGTTCAGTATATGGTTTGAATACGAAGATGCCTTTTTCTGTCCATCAAAATGTTGACCATCCGATTTCTCTTTATGGTGCTACTAAAAAATCCAATGAACTAATGGCTCATGCTTATAGTTATCTATTTAATCTTCCTGCGACCGGACTCCGCTTTTTTACCGTATATGGACCGTGGGGGAGACCCGATATGGCCCTTTTTATTTTTACCCAGAGAATCTTAGAAGAAAAGCCAATTGATGTTTATAACTATGGGCAGATGGAGCGGGATTTTACCTATATTGATGATATTGTGGAAGGAATCATCCGGGTTTTAGAAAACCCCCCTCTTCCGAACCGGAACTGGAATGGTGATAATCCTGATGCATCAAGCAGCAGGGCGCCGTTCCGGATTTATAATATCGGAAATAATAATCCGGTAAAATTGTTACGCCTAATCGAAATATTAGAAGAATATTTAGATAAAAAAGCGCAAAAAAATTTTTTGCCCCTTCAGCCCGGTGATGTTCCTGGCACTTTTGCTGATATTGATGATCTGGTAAAAGATGTTGGTTTCAAACCTAAGACTTCGATTGAAGAAGGAGTAAAAAAATTTGTAGATTGGTACCGATGGTATTATAAAGTTTGAGCATTATATTACTAACATTGGGAATTTAAATGAAAATATTACTTACTGGAGGAGCCGGATTTATTGGTTCTCATATTGCTGACCTTCTTATCCAACAAGGTCATCAAGTGGTAATTATAGATAATCTTTCCCGGGGAAAAGAGGAAAATCTTAACCCCGCTGCTGTCTTTTATCGTCTTGATATTCGCGATGAAAAATTGGAAAAGATTTTTTCTCGCGAAAAACCGGAAATTTTAAACCATCATGCTGCTCAGGTTAGTGTCCGAAATTCGGTGGATGATCCGATTCAGGATTTAGAGATCAATATCCGGGGAACAGTTCATCTTTTGGAGCTAAGCCGAAGATATGGAGTAAAGAAAGTTATCTTTGCCTCTTCCGGAGGAGCAATTTACGGAGAACAGGAGTATTTCCCTGCGGATGAAAATCATCCATTAAAACCATTGAGCCCTTATGGAGTAACTAAATTAGCGGGAGAAAAATATCTTTATTATTATCAAAAAAATTTTCAGCTTACTTATGTTGCTCTTCGCTATGCCAATGTATATGGGCCACGCCAGGACCCTTTTGGAGAGGCTGGTGTTGTTGCGATTTTTACCCAGAAAATGTTAACTGGAGCAACCCCGATAATTAATGGAACCGGAGAACAGACGCGAGATTATGTTTATGTTGAAGATGTTGCCCGGATAAATCTATTAGTTCTGCAAGAAAAAATTCAAGGTCCAATCAATGTCGGAACCGGCCGAGAAACCACGGTTAATTATCTTTTTAAAAAAATAAAAGAGCTTACCAGGGCAGAAGTCAAAGAGGTACATGGTAAGCCGAAAAAAGGAGAGCAATTTCGAAGTGTGCTATCAATCGCCAAAGCCAAACAGGCATTGGGATGGTGCCCTCAGATCGAGTTGGAAGAGGGGCTGAAAAAAACAGTGGAATTTTTTAAGATAAAAATTTAATTGTGGCTAAAGCCGCCCTTTTGCCACTTTTTATACAATCACTGATCCCAATCCCGTGATAGGCACTCCCGGCAAGAAAAATCCCCGGATTATGATGAAGCTGGTTTTCAATTTTTTTGATTTTTTCTTCATGCCCCACATTATATTGGGGCATCGCTTTTGGCCAGCGAAATACCTCAACTAATAAAGGTTCAGCGGTAATCTTCATAATTTCCCGGAGTTCCTGACAGACAATCGAAATTAGGTCGTTTTCACCTAAATAGATTAAATCTTCATTTTTTACTCCTCCTACAAAGCAGCGAATAAGGATGCTATCTTCGGGAGCCCGATGAGCAAATTTTACTGAACTCCAGGTACACGCCATAATCTTTCGTTTTTCGATTTGGGGGACAACAAAACCAAATCCGTTTAGTGAAAAGGGAATACTTTTTTTAGAATAAGCCAGGGAAATCGTGGCAGTGGAAATATAATTGATCGAAGAGAGTTCCTGCGCGAGGCGATGATCAATTGGCTTAATAAGCCAAGCACTAACGAAAGCCGGCGTAGCAAACAACACCGAGTTAGCAGCAAGGGTTCTCCCCCCTTCTAATCGAAGGATGTAATGGGATAAATCAGATTTTTTTTTAACCTCAACCACTCGATCTCCCACTATAATTATCTCGGAGGGCAGCGAATTAGCCAGTGCATTAATAAGAGTAACTAATCCCTTTCGTAAGGTCATAAACATGGTAGAGGAGGATGATGGTTCTTGAGAAGCAAATATTTTTTTTCTTTTGATTAAGCCAAGAATTAAACTCCGGTGATTTTTTTCTAAATCGAGCAGACGAGGAAAAGTGCTTTTTACACTCATAGTTTTTGGATCTGCCGCATGGATACCAGCTACCAGTGGCTCAGCGATCTTTTCTAAGACTTCTTTGCCTAAACGCCGGGTAACAAATTGGGCTAAGCTTTCATCTTCCTCGGATTTCTTTGCGGGTAGGATAAGGTCCATTGCCATCCGGAGCTTTCCCCGCGGGGTAATTAGGGGATTCTTGATAAAGGAAGAAAAACTTGTTGGGGCAACCAACATAAAGCCATCGGGAAGTTCACGCAGCTTTCCGTTGGAAAGAATAAAAATTCCTTTTACTCCTTTATTAGTGCCGATTAATTGATCCTGGATGCCCAAATGGTGACAGAGCTGAACAGCTTCTGGCTTTTCCGATAGAAAACAATCTGGCCCACCCTCGATGATAAAACCATTTTTCTCTACCGTAAGAATGCTTCCGCCTAACCGATTTTCTTTTTCAATAAGGATTAATTTGATTGGTTTATTTTCTTGTTTTATATATTGCTGAATAAAATAGGCGGCAGAAAGGCCGGTAATACCTCCTCCCACAATTGCAATCGTCTTTTCAGTTCCAGTCATTTTGTTTAGCCAAACTTTGTGGAAAAACCCTTTTATGATCCCAACGGGATTCGAACCCGTGTTTCTGGCGTGAGAGGCCAGTGTCCTAGGCCACTAGACGATGGGACCAGAGAAAAATTACCCTTCGGAAGGGGAAAGGCTGCGAATTATTTTTTCTATTCGGATTCCATACTCCAGAGAGGGATCAAACTGAAAATCGATAATGGGGGTATAGCGAATCCGAATTCTTCGACCCAATTCCCATTGAATGAATTTTGTTGCTTGTTTTAGCCCGAGGGCAGAATCCTTTTTCTGTTTTTCGTCTCCTATCACACTATAATAGATGTGAGCAATCCTTAGATCCTTGCTCACCTTCACTCGGGTGATTGTAACCATACCAATCCGTGGATCTTTTACTTCGCGGGCAAGCATTATCGCAACTTCCCGCTTGATTAAATTAGAAATCCGTTCAATTCGGTTTTCTCCCATAGCCATCACCTCGTTTAGCTTCTGGGCCATTTTCAAACTGGAAAATTTCTTTTGCTCAGTATTGGAGTAGTATTTAATAATGAATTAGTTCCCATTCCGCATTAAGCACTTCTACAATATTTAACTCTTCTATAAAATTCTTTACCGTATCTAAACAGGAATTAACAAAGCGCGAATCATTGCCCACTATAGAAAAACCAATCTGTGCTCTTTGCCATAAATCATTATCACCTACTTCAGCAATAGAGATATTAAACTTATGTTTGGTCCGCTCGATCACCTGTTTAAGGATCTGGCGTTTCTTTTTCAGGGAGTCATTTCCCTGAATAAACACATCTAATTGACAAACTCCAACCACCATAACGATTTCAAAAATAATTTATCACTTCAAAGTAGTCAAAAAGCTAATCTTCCCTTTAACTCCGGATAATTCAGTCGAGTTTTTGTGCAACCTCTTCTATTGTATAGGCTTCAATAGTATCATTTACCTTAATATCATCAAAGCCTTCTAACATAATACCGCATTCATAGCCCTGGAGAGCTTCTTTGACATCATCTTTAAATCTCCGCAGCGAAGATATTTTTCCTTCATAAACAACCTTACCATTGCGCATTAGTCGCGCTAATGCCCCCCGTACCACTTTCCCTTCAAGCACTTTACTTCCTGCTACTGTTCCCACCTTAGAGATGGAGAAAGTTTGCAGTACTTCTGCCCGACCCAAAAATTTTTCCTTCTGGATGGGAGCAAGTAATCCCTCCATCGCTTTTTTAATATCTTCGATAATCTCATAAATAATTGAGTAGGTTCTAATCTCCACTTTTTCAACTTGAGCAAGGTTTTGAGCTTTCTGGTCAGGAGTAACATTAAATCCGATAATTATTGCATTCGAAGCTGCTGCCAGCATAACATCCGATTCGCTTATTGCTCCTACTGCACTATGGATAGTATTAAGCTTAATTTCCTTAGTATTTAATCCCCCTAAAGCTTCCTGAATAGCTTCAATTGATCCATGAACATCCGCTTTAAGAATAAGCTTTAATTCTTTTACCTCTTCTTGTTTTATTTTATCATATAAATTTTCTAAGGTGACCTTGGTGCTTTGTGCCAGTTCGAGTTGCCGTTCCTTCTGTTTACGATAATCAGCAATCATTCGGGCTTTCCGTTCGTCGCTTACTACTACAAAAAGTTCACCGGCATGAGGAGTCTCAGGGAAACCTACTACTTCTACCGGATAAGAAGGAAGAGCTTTTTTAATCCTCTTGCCTTTATCATCCAGCATTGCCCGAACTTTCCCAAAAATTTGTCCAGTTACAAAAGGATCGCCCACCTTCAGGGTGCCCTCTTGAATAAGCACCGTGGCTACTGGCCCTTGACCTTTATCAAGGCGAGATTCAATAACTACTCCCCGGGCTAATTTCTCCGGATTAGCCTTTAGTTCTAATATTTCGGCCTGAAGGAGAATCATTTCTAAAAGTTTATCAATATTAATTTTCTGCTTAGCTGAAATTTCTACAAATATAGTGTCTCCACCCCATTCTTCTGGAATAAGACCTTTTTCCGCTAATTGTCGCTTTACTAATTCTGGATTAGCATCAGGTAGGTCAATTTTGTTTATCGCAACAATAATTGGTACCTTAGCCTCTCGCGCATGGTTGATTGCTTCAATCGTTTGCTCTTGCACTCCTTCATTTGCTGCTACTACTAAAACTACAATATCAGTTACCTGGGAGCCTCGCGCTCGCATAGCAGTAAAGGCTTCATGGCCAGGGGTATCAATAAAAACGATTTCTCCCTGGGGTAGATTTACGTGATAAGCCCCAATGTGCTGAGTTATTCCTCCTGCCTCTTCTGCAGTTACATTTGTTTGTCGGATTGCATCTAATAATTTAGTTTTACCATGATCAACATGTCCCATTACCGTAATTACCGGAGGACGAGGACGGAGTTTAGTAGCATCGTCCTCTGGTCGCTCTAAAAGCTCTTCTTCATCCAGGGAAACTTTTTCTATTTCATATCCAAATTCTTCCGCAACTAATTGAGCTGCATCGATATCAATTGCCTGATTAATGGTAACCATAAGCCCCAGTTCCCATAATTTTTTTATTATCGCACTTGCTTTTACCCCCATCTTTTTTGCCAGTTCACCTACGGTAATTAATTCAGCCACCTTGATTTTTCTTTTTACTGCCTTTGGGGGAACAACTTCGGGTTTTTTACCCGCAGTTAGGGCTGCCTTTTCTTCTTCCTTTTCTTTAAACGCTCTTCTTTCTTTTTTCGGGAAGGCTTTAAAAGAAGAAATCGTTACCTTTGCTTCCCTACGACCTTTTTTACGGAAGATTTTTTCTACGGTTGGTTCAAGCTCAGAAACCATAACCCGCTTTTTCCTGGGTTTGTTTCCCATTGCTTCCAATGAACCATCCCCTTCTTCATGGGAAATTATAATTTCTGGCTTTTTAATTATTAATGCTGGTTCTTCTTTAATCTTATCCCATTGTTTTTTCGGAGCTAATGGCTCTTTAATTTTAGGTTTAGGCAATTTGGCTATGGGAGGAGGAGAAGGTTTGGCTGGTAATTTAACTTTTTCTTCGATCTGCTCTGGTTCATGAGAAACTTTTTCTTCTTTTTGCTCCTCTATTTTAGGAGAAGGAAGAGAAGTAGTTTCATCTAATGGTTCTGAAACTGGTTGTGGCTCTATTTCCGGAGGAGCAATTTCTTGGGTAGGAGAAGGTGGTTCAAGCTTAAGTTCGGGCTCAGATACTGGTTCTTTAATTGGAGGTTCGACTTTTTCGGATGGTTTTTCCTCAAGAGCTTCTTCTTTTTTCTCTTCTGGTGCGGGTTTTTCTGGGGGAATCTCTTTTTCCTCAGGTTCAACTTGGAGCCGTTCTACTCTTCGCCGGATAACTGAAGGTCTTACCCGTTCTTCAATCACCTTTTTTTGCTCGGGTGGAGTGAGAAATTGAAGAACTCTTTCTATGTCCGGAGCTTCCAGTGCACTCATATGATTTTGTACCGGTATCCCGAGCTTTTTTATGGTTTTGATTAGTTCTTTACTGCTCAGGTTAAGTTCTTTGGCTAATTCGTGGACTCGTTTTTTTACCATATCTATCCTAAGATAATTTTTAGGTTCTTATTTGCCTTCTTCTGAAGTTAAAGAAGAATTTTCAGAACCATTGGCTTGTTTTTGTAAATATTCTTCCACTGCCTTTTTAATATTTTGGGCTTTCTTTTCCCCGATTCCTGGAATTGCTGCCAGTTCCTCGATACTGGCATTAGCAATATCCTGAGCGGAAAGGTATTCTTTTTTAAAAAGTATTTCGGCGGTGATACTACCGATCCCCGGAATGCTTAAAAGATTTTTAAAAGCGGCACGGGACATCTCTTTTACCTGGGAGCGGCTTTTAATATCAATCTTCCATCCCGTAAGTTTTACTGCCAGACGAACATTCTGTCCCCGTTTGCCAATGGCTAAAGAAAGCTGGTCGTCGTCTACAATTACTTCCATAGACTTTTCCGCTTCGTCAATTACTACCTCTAAAATTTCGGCAGGAGCAAGCGCATTACAAACGAATTTAGTGGGGTCTTCCGACCAGGGAATAATATCGATTTTTTCTCCTCGTAGTTCTTGCACTACTACCTGAACCCGTGACCCCTTGGACCCTACACAGGCCCCTACTGGATCAATATCCGGGTTATCGGAATAAACGGCAATTTTTGATCTCAATCCGGGATCTCGAGCGACCCCTTTAATTTTAACCACTCCCTCGGCTATTTCTGGAACTTCCATTTCAAAAAGTTTAACTAAAAACTGAGGATTAGTGCGGGAAAGAATGATTTGAGGTTCGCGGGTTGATTTCCGAATATCAAGAATCAAAGCTTTAAGCCGATCCCCCTGATGATAGACTTCCCCGGGAACTTGCTCGGATACTGGTAACAATCCTTCAGTTCGACCTAAGTTAACAATGATGTTTCCCTTATTAAACCGATGAACACTTCCAGCAACGATTTCTCCTTTCCGATCTTTAAAATCATGAAAGATATTTTCTCCTTCCGCATCGCGAATCTTTTGAATAATCACTTGCTTAGCAGTTTGGGCGGCAATCCGGCCAAACTCTTTGGTATCGAGTTTCACCCCTAAACTATCTCCTATTTCTACCTCCGGATCAAGAAGCCGAGCTTCTTCCAGGGAAATTTCTCTAAATTCGTTTCGAACCTTTTCTACTACGGTTCGAAAATTAAAGAGTTCAATCTCCCCCAACTCAGGATTGAATTGTGCTTCCAATTCAACTTTTGGGCCATATTTTTTCCGCGCAGCAGTTAATAGAGCCGCTTTTAATGCTTCAATAATAACCGGTTTGTCTATCCCTTTTTCGCGGCGAATTTCGGATAAAATACGGTCTAAAGACAATTGCTCTCCTTTTTCACTCATGTTTTTCCCTTTTTCAATACTTTTTTTGGTAATTCATAAATTAACTTAGCCTGGTGAATCAATTGAAAAGGTAGCTCCCATAGCTTTCCCTCTTCTTCTAACCGGATTGTCTCTCCCTGAACTTCCTTAAGCAAACCTTTAAAATTTTTTCTTCCTTGAAAAAGTTCAGTTGTTTTAATAAATACTTTCCGGCCGGAAAATTTTTCAAAATCATTTAAAGTCTTAAGCGGCCTTTCTAATCCAGGAGAAGATACTTCTAAATTATAAGAACCAGGGAATAGATCCTTAATATCTAAAATATATCCCACCTCCCGACTTACCTTTACGCAGTCATCTAAGGTAACTCCCGTATCTTTATCAATAGTAATGCGAATAATTTTTTTCCCTTTTTGAGTAAGATATTCAATATCGATTAACTCCAAATTAGACTTACGGAGAACCGGGGTTACTATCTCTCGGGTTTTTTCTATTATTTTTAAATCCATACCAACCGAGCGCAAAAAGTAAATATCCGGTTACCCAATAAAAAAGTGGGCAAACTGCCCACTTTCCGGACAACTGATATTGTTTTATACAATATTAAAACAAAAATCAATGAAAAAGTTAAAGCCAGCGTTAAAAAATTAAGCGGGCAACGGGATTCGAACCCGCGACATCAAGCTTGGGAAGCTTGCACTCTACCAACTGAGCTATGCCCGCATTTTTTAATTAACATTATAAATAGGTTCATTTTTTTGTCAATAATTTTCCGAAAGATTGCTGAAAAACTGGCAGTATAAAGGAAAAGGTTATGCCGAACTTGATTTGGCCTCTAAGGTTTAAAAAGACCCTGAAACGAGTTCAGGGTGACAGTAAAGAGAGATCCCGAAACGAGTTCGGGATGACAAAATGTAAAAGGGCGATCCTGAAACAATTTTGGGATGATAAAATGGGGAAGGGAAACCCGGAAACGCGTTTGGGATGAGAAGAAATGGACTTTTTCCGCAATCTCTCCAAATTTTGTGGTGCTAAAAAATAGTAAAAAAAATCAAAAATCGACTTACCTGGTAACAAAGGAAATAAAAATTAAGAAATAGGATAAACTTCTTTTTTGACATTTGCGTTAAATTGATTTAATTTCCAGTTGTTATGGAACCAATAATTGATCCCACAATTATCCGTAATTTTTCTATTATTGCCCATATTGACCATGGGAAGTCCACTTTGGCGGATCGGTTTCTTGAGCTTACCGGAACAGTTCCGGCTCGAGAAATGGCTCCTCAGTATCTGGATAAAATGGAATTAGAAAGAGAACGGGGGATTACTATAAAAGCCCAAACCGTCTCGATGAATTATCGAGCTCAAGATGGTAAAATATATCGTTTAAACCTAATTGATACCCCCGGACATATGGATTTTACTTATGAAGTTTCCCGCAGCTTAGCGGCTTGCGAAGGAGCATTATTAGTAGTAGATGCTACTCAGGGAATAGAAGCCCAGACTCTGGCCAACCTTGATTTAGCCCGGGCTAATAATCTGAAAATCATTCCCGTAATAAATAAAATAGACCTTCCTCAAGCAGACCCAGAACGGGTAAAAAAGGAAATAGAAATAATTTTAGGATTAGATAGTTCAGAAATCTTAGAAGTAAGCGCTAAATTTGGCACTAATGTTTCGCAGGTGCTGGAAGCGATAGTCAAAAGAGTCCCCCCTCCTTCTGGTAAAAGCGACCATCCTCTGGCTGCATTAATTTTTGATTCTTGGTATGATACTTACCAGGGGGTGGTTGTGCTTATCCGGGTTTTTGATGGGCAAATTTCCCCTGGCATGAAGATTAAACTCTTTTCTTCCGGTAAGGAATATGAGGTAAATCGAGTAGGAATATTTTCTCCGGAGACAAAAGATACTAAAGGATTAAGCAGTGGAGAGGTGGGTTTTATTATCGCTGGTATTAAAAATTTACGGGATGTTCGAATCGGTGATACCGTAATTGATGCCTTACGGCCTATTGATAAACCTCTTCCTGGATTTAAGGAACTGAAACCCATGGTTTTTTGTGGGATCTATCCTTCTTTTCCCGAACAATACAACTCCTTAAGAGAAGCTTTAGAAAAACTCCGACTCAATGATTCTTCCTTTGTCTTTGAACCGGAAAATTCGGTAGCCTTAGGATTTGGATTTCGTTGTGGATTCCTGGGATTGCTTCATAAAGAGATAATCCAGGAACGACTGGAACGGGAATTCAACTTGGAATTGATAAGCACTGCTCCCCATGTAGTTTATCAAGTAACCACATCCAAAGGAGAAGTTATAAAAGTCGAAAGCCCGGACCAGCTTCCTCCTGCTTCCGAAATTGCTCAAATCGCTGAACCTTATATTCTCGCCTCAATCCATACGCCGATTAATTATCTTGGAGATATGTTAAAGCTTTGCGAGGAAAAACGCGGCATCCAAAGGGAGCTTAAATATCTATCTCCGGAAAAGGTAGTTTTAAAATATGAGCTTCCGCTAAATGAGGTGGTCTGGGATTTTAACGATCGGTTGAAATCACTAAGCCGGGGTTATGCCTCTTTTGACTACGAATTCCTTGACTTCCGAAAATCTTCTATGGTTAAATTAGATATTTTGCTTAATGGAGCAAAAATTGATGCCCTTTCCCTTCTCGTTCCGAAGGAAAAAGCTTATCCCATTGGGAAAGGACTAGTAGAAAAGATAAAAAAAGTTATTCCCCGGCATCTTTTTGAAGTCGTTATTCAAGCGGCGATTGGCAGTAAAGTAATCGCTCGAGATTCTATTCCTCCTTTAAGGAAGAATGTTACTGCCAAGTGTTACGGAGGAGATATTACTCGAAAAAGGAAACTTTTGGAAAAGCAGAAAGAAGGGAAAAAAAGGATGAAACAGGTGGGGAAAATATCCATTCCCCAAGAAGCCTTCTTATCGATTCTGAAACTTGATTAATAGATTGGAATTTTGAGTAAAGTTTTTTGATTAACTTATAGTATCTTCTGTTTGGATTGAATATGAAAAAAAATAAAACTAAATTTCAAGAAAACTTTGAAGCTATTCTTATTGCCATTATTCTTGCCCTTTTTATCCGGAGTTTTATCGTTGAGCCTTTTAAGATTCCTTCTGGTTCAATGATTCCTACTCTTTTAGTTGGTGACCATATTTTGGTAAATAAATTTATTTATGGAATCCGGATTCCATTTACTAATAAAAAGATTTTTACTTTTAAAAAACCAGCCCGTGAAGATGTAATTGTTTTTGCTTACCCACTTGATCCTTCATTAGACTTTATTAAGCGGGTAATTGGAGTGGAGGGAGACACTATCCTGATAAAAGGAAAAAACTTATATATTAATGGGAAACTTTATTCGGATAAACATGCTTATTACTTGGAGGATAATCTGGGTGGGATGGAACTTCCCCGTGGTGATTTTGGGCCAATAACCGTGCCCAAGAATTCACTTTTTGTATTGGGGGATAATCGGGATACCAGCCGGGATAGCCGATTTTGGGGATTTGTCCCGTTGGATCTGGTAATTGGAAAAGCTTTTATAATTTACTGGTCAAATGGAAGTACCCAAAATCGCTCCCCGTGGAACTACCCTATGAAATTTATTGATGCTATTGTTTACAATCGTTGGAGTCGGATAGGTAACCGGATTAACTAAATTCCTATACCAGCTCGCTTACTGTAAAGAGATGGAAGTTAACCGACTGATTGTGATTGCAGGAGTATCGGGAGTAGGTAAATCTTATCTTATCGATAAACTGAAAGCTGGATATTTCTCGGAATTGGTAGAAAAATTTAAAATGGGAGATCCGAAGGTCTGGAATTATGTATTAGCCAAGCATTTTAAAAGACTTCGGCATTGGATGCGAGGTCGGTGGATTAAAGCATTTTGGGTAAAATTTGGTCATAATCCTTTAGTTTTGAAAGCAAGATCGATTTTTTCTCGCAATCCAGAATTGTCAAAAAATTTTTTATTTTTTATTCTCGGAAAAGTAATTTATTTAATAACTTCTCCCCTTACTTCCTCGTTGTTTACGGAAGTAATTTGAACCGTTATTTCTTGGTTTATTTTTTCTTCTCCCCCTCCAAATAAGATCGGAATATAATTACGCGATAATCCTTTAAGGAGACCGGTTTTTTGATCTCTTTTAGCTTCAACCAAGACGGGTAAGTTTTTATTAAGGTATAGTTGGTAAAAGTTTTCTCGTTTTTTTTTGCTTAAATTTCTTAAGTGCTCGGCTCTTTTTTTCACTATAAAGTTTGGCACCTTTCCTGAAAAATTAAAAGCAGGAGTTCCTTTACGCGGGGAAAACGGAAATACATGAAGATAGCTTATTGGTAATTTCTCAATAAATTTAACAGTTTGATTAAATTCTTGCTCTCCTTCTCCTGGAAAGCCAACAATTACATCGGTTCCAAGGCAAATGTCCTTAATAGTGGAGGCCAACTTTTCCACCAGGGTTTGAAAATTTTTAGTGGTATAAGGCCGATTCATTTTCTGCAAAATAGAATCATCACCACTTTGAAGCGGAAGATGAAGATGAGGACAAACTATTTTCGAATCAGACAGAAATTCTATAAATTCGGAGGTAACCTCATTGGGTTCGATTGAACTTAACCGAACCCGGGTTATCAGTTTTTGCCTTTCTATTTCTTGAAGGAGTTTAAGCAAAGAGAAGGGTGGAGAAAGATCCAGGCCATAGGTTCCGAGATGAATTCCAGTAAGGACTACCTCCTGATAACCTGAACCACTAATAATCTGGAGTTGTTCTAAGACGGCGGAAAGAGGCATACTTCGGCTTTTTCCCCGAACCAAAGGGACAATGCAGTAGGAACATTGGGAGTTACAACCATCCTGAATTTTTAAAAAAAATCTTGTCCGGGAAGAAAACTTATTAATTTCTTGGAAGTAAAGGACACTTTCTTCTTCTATCGGGCTTACTATTATCTCGGAAGGAGAAAACTTTTCGGGTTCGGAAAGCAACCGGGCAATCTCCCATTTCTCTGAATTACCAACTACTAAAGTGACACCCGGGATTTTCTTTAACTCCTCGGGTGCAGATTGAGCATAACAGCCAGTAACAATTATTTTTGCCTTCGGGTTGTTGCGATAGGCCCGGCGGATAAGTTGTCGGCACTGAAAATCCGCTCGGCTGGTAACGGTGCAAGTATTGATTATATAAATTTCCGCCAACTGGGAAAAAGGGACCAGCTCAAAATCTCTTTTCTCTAAACTTTCTTGAATTAAGGCTGAGTCATACTGATTAGCTTTACAACCTAAAGTAGCAATAGCAACTCGCATATGATAAAATTCTTGCGCTTGGCATAGCCTTATGTTAATAAAGGACGGTAAATTTTTTTTATCTTATTTAACAAAAAAGGATTTTTCTATGGCAATTATAGCACCTTTTCGGGGATATCTTTACAATAAAGAAAAAATTAGTAATCTTGAACTGGTAGTTGCCCCCCCTTATGATGTTATCAATCCGGACCAACAGGAGGCTTATTATCAGAAGCATCCTTACAATATCATCCGGTTAATTTTAGGAAAAGAAGAACCTGACGACAATGAAAGGGAAAATAAGTACACCCGGGCGGCGAATTTTTTTACCCTCTGGAAAAAAAATAATATCCTAATCAGGGTCCCGAATCCAGCTATTTATTTTTATGTTCAAACTTTTAAGCTTTCTTCTGAAGAAACCCGAACCCGGAAAGGGGTTATCTGCCTTTTTAAGTTGGAAGAATTTAGCTCGGGAGTAATTTTTCCCCACGAAAGAACATTAAGCAAACCCAAAGTTGATCGCCTTAACCTTACTATAGCCTGTAAAGCCAATTTTAACCCCATCTTTTCTCTTTATTCTGACCCTAATTTTACCATCGAGCACAAAATTGATATTTGGGGAAAAACCACTCCTTATATTGATATTGTTGATGACCAGGGGGTAAGCCAAAAACTCTGGGTGGTAGATGATCCGGCAGTAATTAATGAAGTGAAAAGCGTATTAAAAGATAAAAAAATTTTAATTGCAGACGGACACCACCGCTATGAGACTGCGCTTAATTACCAAAAAATAATGCAGGAGAAATATGCAAATTTAACCGGAAAAGAAACCTTCAATTATACTTTAATGTATTTTACCAATATGGAAGATCCTGGTCTGGTAATTCTTCCGACCCACCGGTTATTAAAGGAGATTAAGTTTGATTTAGATGGATTTTTAAAAAGAGCACAACTTTATTTTGATATTCAGACCATCCCCTTTACCTTAGAAAATGAAGAACAGGAAAGAAAAAAAGTTTTAGCAAAAATGCAAAATGAAGCAAGGCAGCGATATCTGATTGGACTGATAGCAAAAAATTCAGGGAGTTATTTTTTATTAAGGTTAAAAGGTTTCGAGTTAGTAGATAGAATTATTCCAGCGCAAAAATCCGAAGCCTTGCGTCAGCTGGATGCTAATATCATGGAACATCTGGTTTTTAATCATCTGTTAGGGATAAGTGGGAGCGATTCTGCCTGGGAAGACCAGGTCGTATTTGTCCATACTGATCGCGAGGCAATGGATTTAATTAAATCAGGAAAATTTGAGGTAGCCTTTCTGGTTAACCCCACTCGCATTGAACAAGTAAAGGAAGTTGTTGCGCAAGGAGGAATTATGCCCCAGAAATCTACCTATTTTTTCCCTAAGCTTTTAAGTGGATTGGTAATTAATCCGCTTTCCCCGGAGGAAAAAGTCGAATAATTCATCGAAAAAGGGAAAAGGGGATGATGAAAGGAGATCTACGGGTGCGAAAAGTTACCACCAAAAATATCCGTCGTTTAGTGGACTTTCTTTCCCGGGAAAGAAAGTCCCTTTCGCCCCTCCTAATCCTTACCCATGATTATCCTGATCCGGACGCATTAGCCAGTAGCTTTGCCTTCGCTTATCTGGCAAAAAAGGGTTTTAATATTTCCTGCCAGATCGCTTATGGAGGCATCATTGGTAGAGCCGAGAATCAGGCCATGGTAAAAATTTTAAAAATACCGATTCGAAAATTTAAGGCTACTGACTTAAAAAAATATTCTAATTTAGTGTTAATTGATACCCAGCCGGAATTTGATAACAATCCTTTCCCTTCGGAGCGAAAGGCAACCATTGTAATTGATCAGCACCCTTCTTTAGAGAAAAAGCCTTTGGCCCGATTAAGTATTATAGATACTGAATGTGGGGCAACTTCAGTAATATTAGCGCAATCCCTCTTTTTAACTGGAACAGAGATTCCTAAAAGAATTGGAACCGCTTTAGCTTATGGAATCTTAACCGATACCCTAAATCTTTACCGCGCGAAGCGATCCGATATTATAAAAACTTATATCAGCCTTTTACCTTTTTGTGATTTACGGGCTTTAACTCAAATTCAAAATCCACCCCGGTCAAGGAGGTTTTTTGTTACTTTAGAGAAGGGGATTAAAGAAGCTTTGATTTATGGTAAACTAATAATTACTCATTTAGGTTGGGTGGAAAATCCAGATGTAGTTTCTCAGATAACTGAATTTTTATTAACTTATGAAAAAATGCGCTATTCTTTTTGCACCGGAAGATATAAAGAAAAACTCCATTTTTCTCTCCGGGCCGCTGATCCTAATTTTCTTGCGGCTGATGTTTTGCGGGATATAGTGGAAAACCCTCGGGACGCAGGAGGTCATGATGCGATTGCGGGAGGCAGTTTTTTCGTAGGGAAGGGAGTGAGTGAATCAATCTGGCAAGATACTGAAAAGAATTTGGCGCAAAAGTTAATTGCCAGGTTGAAGCTTTTTCCCAAAAATAAGCTCAATTCTCCGATGCGGCTAATTGGGTAATAACAAAATGAAGTATTTTAATTTTTTCCAGGAAATCGGGATAACCGGAGTTATTGATATTACTTTTATGTCCCTTATTATTTATGGCTTGCTGGTAGGTTTTAAACGGACTAAAGCTGGTTTTGTTTTTACTGGAATTATTATTTTAGCCGGAGTTTATCTCTTTGCCCGCGAGTTTAATTTAGCTTTGACTGCTGCAGTGTTTCAAGGGTTTTTTGCTATAATCTTAATTTTAGTGATAGTAATTTTTCAGGAAGAATTAAGGCATTTTTTTGAAAAGATAGCAATTTTTAGTCTAAATCGAAAATCCTCTTTTCCCCTGTTTAATCCTTATCCTGAAGTAGAGCTTTTGGTCCGCACGCTTAACGATTTTTCCCAAAAAAGGATTGGGGCCCTTATTGTTATTCAGGGAAAAGATTTGCTCCTTCGTCACCTTCACGGCGGAGTAGAACTACAAGGCAAATTAAGTGAACCTTTGTTGAAAAGCATATTTGACCCTCATTCTCCTGGTCATGATGGCGCAGTGATTATTGAGCGCAATAAGGTAAGCTGGTTTTCCTGCCAGCTTCCTCTTTCTAAGAATTTTAAAATCCTCGGTAACTTTGGTACTCGTCATGCCGCTGGTCTGGGACTATCCGAATTAACTGACGCCCTTTGTATAATCGTCTCCGAAGAACGGGGAACCATTACCTTAGCCCGCCATGGGCAACTTCAGACTGTTAAGGATACGGAAACTTTAAACCAGGTTATAAAAGATTTTTATCAGGAGATTGCTCCCCGGCCAGAAAGTAGACTTTGGTCAGAAATTTTTCGAAAAAATTCTCGAGAAAAGATTATTGCAGTAGGGCTTACGGTGGCGCTCTGGTTTGTTTTAGTTTACGGCTCAAAATTAGTCTATAAAACTTATACGGTTCCAATCCAATATTCTGCTTTGCCACCCGGGCTGGTAGTAGAGAAAATTACTCCACCCGAGATTGAAGTATCTTTTTCTGGACCGCGGCGCGAATTTTATTTTTTTAGTAAACATAAGATAAAAATTTTTTTAAAATTTTGGAAACTGGAAGAAGGAAGACATCGGATTAGAATATCCCGGAGTGAAATTTCTTTTCCCAAGGGGATTGTCTTAGAAAATCTGGATCCACCAACCGTAAGGGTGATTATAAAAAAAATAAGTTCAGAAAACAAAGGTAGCTAAAATTATTGTTAATTCTCAAAGATGAAAACTTTTGAGTTTATTATCCGGCCGGCTATTATTGAAGATGCTGAAGCAATTTATGATCTTTTAAATGAAGTGGGAACCGAGAAAGATACTTATTTTATTCTTAAATCAGAAGAAAGGTCAGTAGAGCAAATAAAGGGATTGATTCGTCAGCAAATCCATAATCGTTCTCTCATGTTAGTTGCTGAAACTCCGGAGGAAATTGTTGGGGTTTTGGGATTCATCGGTGGAATGTTTGACCGGCTCTTTCATGTGATTGAAGTGGGGATGGCAATTAAAAAGGAATTTCGTAAGGCAGGGATTGGCTCTACCCTTTTAAGGGAGGGAATCAACTGGGCACGAAAGAAAGGGTACCACCGGTTAGAGCTGGGAGTTTTAGCTAATAATGAGCAGGCCATCTCCCTTTATAAAAAATTTGGTTTTCAGGAAGAAGGAAGACGCAAAGATCGTTACCGAATTGATGATAAATGGGTAGATGAAATTTTAATGGCTAAGTTATTGTAAAAGCTAAATGAATATGAAAAATGATTCCACTTTTTTACGCGCCTGTCGAAAAGAAGCAACCGAATATACTCCAGTGTGGTTTATGCGCCAGGCGGGTCGCTATTTGAGTGAATACCGCGCAATTAGAAAAAAGACCTCATTTCTTACCATGTGTAAAACCCCGGATTTGGCGGCTGAGATTACCCTTCAGCCAATAAAGAGAATGAAGGTAGATGCAGCGATAATCTTTGCGGATATTCTTCTTCCCCTGGAACCAATGGGAATTAAAATAGAGTTTTCTCAAGGTGAAGGGCCTAAGATCCTAAATCCAGTTAGGAATGAACAGGATGTGGAAAACTTGCGGATAATAGAACCAGAAGAAGATGTCCCGTTTGTGCTCGAAGCAATAAGAAAAGTAGTAAAAGAACTTGATGGCAAAATACCGCTTATTGGCTTTGCGGGTGGGCCATTTACTTTAGCCAGTTATTGTATTGAAGGGGGACACTCAGCAAATTTTATTAAAACCAAACGGTTTATGTACCAAAAGCCAAAAGCCTGGCATCTTTTCCTGGATAAACTTGCAAAAGTAGTAGTCCGTTATCTTAATGCTCAAATTGCCTCAGGAGCCCAGGTGCTCCAAATCTTTGACAGTTGGATTGGTTGTTTAAGTCCTTATGATTATAACCGGTTTGTCCTACCTTATTCCCAAAAAGTATTTCAGAAGATAAATAAGGGAGCTCCAGTTATCCACTTTGCTACCGGAACTGCAGCTTTGTTGAAACTAATGCAAACTGCGGGAGGAGATATTATTGGAATCGATTGGCGAATTAATCTGGATACTGCCTGGGAACAGCTGGGAAATAATGTAGGAATCCAGGGTAATTTGGACCCGGTCACTCTCTTTGCTCCTCTGTCAGTGATAAAGGAACGAGTAAAGGCAATCCTTAAGGCAGCAGGAAACCGCCCTGGACATATTTTTAACTTAGGTCACGGTATTCTTCCGCACACTCCGGTGAGTAATGTGATTGCAGTGGTAAATATGGTTCATGAATTTAGCTGTCGATAAGCAAATTGTCTAAATGGAATAAATGGAACCAATTGACCAAGATACCGGTATTATTCTTTTAGCCTTTGGGGGGCCAAATTCATTAGAAGAGGTAGAACCGTTTTTAAAAAATATTTTCCCCAACTCTAAATTAAGTCCCGCGTTTCAAGAAGAGATTAAAGAACGTTACCGTCTTATCGGAGGTAAATCTCCGCTTTTAGACATTACCATCCGACAGGCTTGTTTGCTTCAAACTAACCTCCAAAGAAAGGGTAAGCCTTTGGCCGTTTTTGTTGGAATGAGATTCTGGCGACCCTTTATTCCTGAAACTATAAAAATCATGGTGGAAAGAGGGATCAAAAGAATTTTTTGCCTGATCTTATCTCCCTTTATCACCTCCGCTACTGCTGAGGGATATTGGAAGATAGTTAATCAGTCAATTAAGGATATTTCTTCCTTAGTTGAAGTTCAGTTTATCCCTTCCTGGAATCACCATCTTCTTTATCTAAAAGCAGTGAAGGAAAAAATAGAGGAAGCGCTAAATCGATTTCCGGTTGCAACTCAGCATTTGGTTCCGCTAATTTTTTCCGTCCATAGCCTCCCTTTAAGATATGTGAAAGAAGACCCTTATGTAGCGGAAATAAGAAAAACCGTCCGGGAGTTAATGAGTTTTTTGAAAAAAAATAAAGAGTGGTATCTTGCTTTCCAAAGCTCAGGGAAAGGGGGGTGGCTTTCTCCTTCAGTGGAAGAAGTTTTAGTTCAGCTGGAAGAAAACGGGAAAAAAGAGGTGCTAATAGTACCCCTTGGCTTTGTTTCCGACCATTTGGAGACACTATATGACCTTGATATTGCCCTCAAAAAAAAAGCAGAGGAGCGGGGGATTAATTTGCAGCGAGCGGCCGCACTTAACGATACTCCTGAATTTATTGAAGCATTATCTCAGGTAATCATTGATTTTATTGGATTCTCGAAAACATAGAAGCCAAGGAGGAGAAACGAGATGGAAACAGTAAAAAAAGGGAGATTAAAAAAAGCAACCAAATTGGCAATGGCATCACAGTTCTTAGGATTTATGCTTGATGCTTATGATATGGCATTAGTATTAGTTATGGCACCTATCTTGGTCCAGGTATTTGCTCCTCCTAAAGGAGGAGGGGCGTGGCAATACATCACGATTGTTCTTACCTATTCGATTACAATGGCTGCGCGACCTTTTGGTTCCGCATTTTTTGGTCATTATGCGGATAAAATCGGAAGACGTTTACTTTTGGTAATCACTATCGGAGGGGTAGGAGTGATGTCGTTTTTCTCTGCGCTTCTCCCCACTTACCACCAATTAGGAGGTGGGTCATATATTTTATTTGCTTTAATCCGATTCATTATGGGATGTTTTTTTGGAGGAGAATATGCGGTGGGGCATACCTTTGCTATTGAACATTCCCCCCAAAACCAGCGCGGGGCTATTGGAGGGTTTATCCAATCCGGATTTCCGGCCGGATATGTGATTGCTTCTTTGCTATTTGCGCTTGTTTCTTATATTTTTAGTCCGGAAGAGATGATTCGTTTTGGATGGCGGATTATGTTTTTGACTGGTGTGCTTCCCGTTTTTCTGGCAATTTATATAAGAAAAATGTTACCGGAATCTCCGGAATTTGAAAGAGCCAAAACCCATCAGGAACTGGAAAAAGTACCTTTTTTTAGTCTTTTTAAGCCACCGGCTTTATGGTCTTTTCTTCAGGTTTTCTTTTTTATGACCGGTCTTTTCCTCACTGACTATTCAGTCTATGGATTTCTGCCCAATATTTTAACCTTAGAAGGAAGAGGGTTTGATGCCACTACCTATAGTCTGATTTACGGCTTTGCTTTGTTTATGGCTTTTCTTGGTTATAATTTTTATGGGTGGCTTTCGGATAAAGTAGGAAGAAGAACGCTTACTTTATTTTACTGTATTTTTTTAGTTATTTTTGCCATCCCGGTTTACTATGTGCTATATAATGCTGCTTTAACCCGCAATATCTCGCTTGCTTTGATCGGAACAACAATGGCAGCTATGCTCAAACTGGCCTGGGGTGTTATTCCCGCTTATCTTGCCGAACGATTTCCTACTAAACGGCGGGCAGTAGGGGTGGGTTTTGGTTATTCCTCTGGTGCACTTTTGGGAGCATGGTTTAGCGCTTATGTCTGGTGGGCGCATAATATTCCCTGGATAAAGGCAATTGAAAAAGAAGACCTATGGCTTTCTCCCGCAGTAATACTTACGATTGGGGCAGTAATGACTTTTTTTAGTCTTCTTTTTAGCCCGGAAACCAAAGACCTTGAACTTTCCGAAATTAAGGATGAATGACCTAAATTTTTTTCTGGTTTTGGCTAAAATGATAAGTAAAGAAAAGGGCTATTGAAAATGGAGAGTAGGAGGTATTTTCAAAAGAACGCCGGGAGAAGGATTTTTATTTACTTCCAACCCATTATACTCCGCTAATTTGTTTTTTTCCTGGGGATTACCAAAGTATTTTTCCGCAATACTATCCCAGGTTTCTCCGGTTTTTACTTCATGAATTTTAAGTCGGCCCGGTTGTAATTGTAATGCTTCCTGAGAAGAGATAAAAGTAAGGCTCTGGATCATAGATTCTACCAAGGGACGGAAGGTGGAAAAATCGGCGCTTTTACAGATACCAACCAGGGAATATCCATTAGCCTCCTGGGTAAAAGTAATGGCGATTGCTTTTACCGCCCCTAATTGACTACTGGAACCCCTATAGGTTCCCATTAAGGCATTATGCTTTAATCTTGGGGAGGTAATTCCTTCTTTTTGTAGCCCTCTTTTTTTTAATTTACTTTCAAATTCCCGAAAATATTCTTCTGAAGTTACCGGAAATCTTAAAGGTTCAATATCAAAATACACATAAAAATCTTTTTTCGGCTGGCCGAAAACCGCAGTATATTGTTTGTTAGTGATTTGTCCCTGCCATCCTTCCGGCAATTTGATTTTAACCAGAAATTCTTTATTATAGTAATAATCTCCTTTTATTAATTCCTGCCCATTCCATTCTCCTACTGCCAGGCCTTCAAGCCGGCGGATGTATTGATTACGCTGGATTGGACGTTTCAAAGCCTCGGGTTGATTCTGTTGGATAAGTTTTATTTCTTCGTTTAAATTTGCCAATCTTTCGCTGGTAGGAGGGTGAGTCATAAACCAGGATTCTACTGTGGTCGGTTCACGAAGCTGAATTTTTTGAATCTGTTGCATTACCTCAAAGGAAGATTTAGGGTTATAACCGGCTTTGGTCATATAGATTGTTCCATAATGATCAGCTTCCCGTTCTGCATCCCGGGAAAATTTATTTAAAGCCAATACTGCTCCAATATTGACTAAATCGCCAAACTGCGAGATTGCTCCCTGGGTAGCGACATTAGCAGCCAAAAGTCCTATATTCAATAACTCAACCTTAGAGATTTGAGCGGCAGAGTGGCGAGCATCCACATGGGTAATTTCATGCCCCAATACCGAAGCTAACTCATCGATAGTATTGATTCTTTCTAAAAGTCCGCGGTGGACATAAATAAAACCTCCGGGTAAGGCAAAAGCGTTAAAATCCGGGGAATCTACAATTTCAAAGCGGTAAGTGAGGTTTTTTGCCCGGGCAGTATGCCGGGCTAAATTCTGACCAACCTCCTTTACCAGAGATCGGAGTTCGGGCAATTCCAGATAAATTCCCATTTCTTCCCGCACTTGTTTATCGACTTGTTGGCCAATACGGAACTCTCGTTCTTCGGATACCGTCATAAGCTGGGTGCGGCCAGTTACCGGGTTAACCGCACATCCGTTAAAGGTTAAAAAACCGAAAAATACCCCTATCAATGAAATTGCCAGTAATTTGGTAAGGTGAGAATTTAAAAAGGACATTTTTGCCTCTCAAAACAAAAATACTAAATAATATTATACCTTGAAAATTATAAAATAAAAGGTCTATTTTTAACCTAACGGGAATGAAGTAACAGAAAACCCCTTGGATAGAAGAATAATTTTGTGGTAAAAGAAAGTTTAAATTTAACAAATGCTAAGATGATAATGAAAAAAACTATCCTTCACCTAACCATATTATTATTACTGGAAGGATTTTTCCCTTTAGCTTTGAAAGCGGAAAAGATTATGGTGGTTACTACTATTTTTCCGCTAAAGGAATTTGCTCAGGCAGTAGGGGCAGATCGAATAAAGGTAGAACAACTTCTTCCCCCTGGAGCTGAAGCTCATAGCTGGGAGCCTAAACCAAGTGATATTATGAAACTTTCTCAAGCTGCTCTTTTCATTTATATTAGCTCAGAAATGGAAGTTTGGGTCCCAGAAATTTTAAAAACCCGAGAAAATCCGAGGTTGATAGTTATTGAAGCCAGCCAGGGACTTACTCTTTTAAAGACGGGGGAACGGAAAGCAGAAGACGAAAAAAATCACCATTCCCATTCTCCCAATCCTAATAGAGTTGACCCTCACCTATGGTTAAATTTTTCCTATGACCAGAAAGTTATTGATAAAATTGTGGGGGCTTTGATCCAGATTGATCCACAAAATTCACAATATTACCAAAGAAATGGAGAAGCATATAAAGCAAAGCTTAAAGACTTAGATTTAAGGTATCGAAACGAACTAAGCCAATGTGAATCGAGGACGATTATTTTAGGAGGCCATTCCGCGTTTGGGTATTTAGCGGAGCGATACGGATTAGAACAAATCTCCCTTTACGGAATTAGCCCTAATGCTGAACCTACTCCGAAAAAAATGGCTGAGCTAATCACAATAATAAAAAAATATCGCACCCGGGCAATTTATTGTGAGGAACTGGTAAGTGATAAACTGGCAAAGACAATCGCTCAAGAAACCGGGGCAAAACTTCTGGTGCTTAACCCGGGGGTAAATCTGACCCGGAAACAGATTAAATCTCAGGTTACTTTTCTTTCCCTGATGGAATCAAATCTAAGAAATTTAAAATATGGACTTAATTGCCGGCCCTGAAACCTTAGTTTCGGTAATTGATGTTTGTTTCAGTTTTGGTGCTACCAGGATTCTGGACAAGATAAACCTGGTGATCAGCCGAGGAGATTTTTTGGCGATTATTGGCCCTAATGGTTCGGGGAAAAGCACCTTATTAAAAATAATTTTAGGAATTTATAAACCAGAACGGGGTGAAGTTTTGGTTTTAGGGAAGGATATAAAAAGTTTTACCCAGTGGAATAAAATTGGTTATGTTCCCCAAAAAGCTACCAATATTGACCCATTTTTCCCGGTTTCGGTACGGGAGGTGGTGGCAATGGGGCTTTTGTCGAAAAAAAAATTTCCTCGCCTTTTAACTAAAAGGGATGAAAAATTTATTGATCAAGCTTTAGAGCAGGTGGATTTAAGCGAGTTTAAACACCGCCGGATCGGGGAACTTTCCGGAGGCCAGCAGCAGCGGGTTTTCATTGCCCGGGCGATAGTTAATCAGCCGGTTCTGCTTTTTTTAGATGAGCCTACTACTGGAGTGGATGCCGAAACTCAGGAACGATTTTACGATATGTTGGGAACTTTAAATAAAGACAAGCAAATTACTATTGTGCTTGTCACTCACGATTTAGGGATAATTAATAAGCGGGTAAATAAGGTGGCTTGCTTGAATCAACGTTTAGTTTTTCATGGCACCCATGAAGACTTTTGTAATACCGGGGTGGTCCAGGAATTACTCCGGGGCGAACATCATTTAATTTGCCACCGGCATTAAGGTTGGTCAAAAATGGAAAGTATCCTTACTTACGGTTTTATGCAGCGGGCTTTAATTGCCGGCATTTTTATTTCTCTGGCTTGTGCGATTTTAGGGATTTTTTTGGTGCTGAGAAGGGATGCGATGTTAGGACATGGTTTATCCCACATAACCTTTGGTGGAGTAGCCCTGGGACTTTTTCTGGAAGTAAAGCCCCTTTTAGTTGCTTTATTGGTGGCTATTTTTTGCTCAATTGCTATTCAAAGATTAAGAGAGCGAATAAGTCTTTATGAAGATACGGCAATTGGGATTTTTAGCAGCACCGGAATGGCTTTAGGGATAATCCTGGTTACTATTTCCGGGAAATTCAATGTCGACCTTTTTAGCTATCTTTTTGGTAGCATTCTGGCAATAGAAAAATTTGAAGTATGGATTGCGATTTCTTTAGCAATAATCGTCCTTATTGTGGTTTCTTTGTTTTATCAAGAACTTCTCTATCAGACTTTTGATCTTGAATCAGCCCGAACCGCAGGAATAAATAATAGATTTTTAGACGGGCTGTTAGCGGTATTAATTTCAGTAACGGTTGTTATTGGAATGAAAATAGTTGGTATCCTTTTAGTGGCAGCATTATTGGTGATTCCCGCTGCTGGCGGATTACAGCTGGCAAAAACTTTTCGTCAGGCAGTAATAATTTCTTCGGTTATCTCCGCAACTTCGGTAATTACGGGACTTTTTATGGCTTATTATTGGGATTTGCCGGCAGCCGGCGTAACTGTGATTTTAGCTTTTTTAATTTTTATTGTTTTGGCCAGCTGGAGGATATTAAAAACAAAATTTTTTTAAAGATATTAAAAAGTCTTGGATCTGAACTTTTAAAAGATTTTTTTGTCTTGATTAATTTAATTAAATCCATTAATGGATAGTTTAGAAGAAGGAAAATTTATGATTGAAGTTGAAAAGTTAAGTAAAAATTTTGGTAAGACAATTGCGGTTGACAACATCTCTTTTTCCGTAAAGCGAGGAGAGATTGTTGGACTTTTAGGACCAAATGGAGCCGGAAAAACTACTACCATGCGCATCCTGACGGGATATCTGGCCGCGGATTCGGGGAAAGCTACTATTGCGGGGAAAGATGTTTTTTCTCAATCTCTGGAGGTTCGACGGACCGTTGGCTATTTGCCGGAAAATAACCCTCTTTATACTGATATGGGAGTAGTTGATTATTTGAAGTTTATTGCTCAGGTCCGAAATATTCCCCGGAAAAAGATAAAAAGCCAACTCCGGGATATGGTTGAAGTTTGTGGATTAGAACCAGTGCTTAACAAAAAAATTGAGGAACTTTCCAAGGGGTTTCGTCAGCGAGTGGGATTAGCTCAGGCAATGATTCATAATCCGGAAGTTCTTATTCTGGATGAACCTACGGTAGGATTAGATCCAAATCAGATTATTGAAATAAGGGAACTGATAAAACGGATTGGCGCTGAAAAGACCGTTATCCTTAGCTCTCATATTCTACCTGAAGTATCCGCGACCTGCAAACAAGTTATTATAATGAATCGGGGGCGGATTATTGCCAATGGAACTACCGAAGAAATGTCTATTCGGACAGGAGGGGGGAGAGTGATCACGATGGTAGTTCGGGGCCCAGTAGAAGAGGTAAAAGCTAAATTGAACCGGGTAAAGAAAATAAAAGATTTTAAGCTGAAAGAAACTGACGGCGGGCGAGCTCGATTTGAAATATTAAGCACCGGGGAAGGAGATGTAACTGAAGAGCTTTTCCGCCTGGCAGTAGAAAATAATTGGACCCTCTCCGAACTTCATCAGGAAACATTAAGTCTCGAGGAGGTTTTTCAACAACTTACCTTGAAAGAAAGCTAAAAGCCTATGAGGAATATTTGGGTTATCTTTCGAAAAGAATTGCGTATCTTTTTTGATTCTCCGATTGCTTACATTTTTATTATTACCTTTTTAGCTTTTTCTAACTGGCTATTTTTCCGAAGTTTTTTCTTTGTTGGGCAGATATCGATGCGGGACTTTTTCTTTTTCCTCCCCTGGACCTTTTTGGTGTTTATCCCCACGGTTACTATGCGGCTATGGGCAGAGGAAAAAAAGATTGGTACTATTGAAGTGCTGCTGACTCTTCCGGTAAAAAACTATGAGGTAGTGGGAGGAAAGTTTTTTGCTAGTTTCATTTTTATGTTGATTACTCTGGGACTAAGCTTTTCCCTCCCGCTTACTTTATATCTCCTGGGGGAAGTTGATTTTGGTCCTATTATTGGTGGATATTTGGGGGCTTGTTTCCTTGGCGCGGCTTATTTAGCGATTGGGCTTTTTGTTTCCAATTTGGCGGAAAACCAAATTGTGGCTTTTATTATTGCCGCAGTATTATCTTTTGCCCTCTTTATTATTGGCGAAAATATTGTTCTTGCTACTATCCCTTCTTCCCTTGTTCCCCTGTTATCTTTTTTAGGGTTGGGCACTCATTTTACCTCTCTCCAGCGAGGAGTAATTGATACGCGGGATTTAGTTTATTATTTATCGGTAATTGGTTTCTTTTTGTTTCTTAATATCCAATCGATCGAAGCCCGAAAGTGGTCGCAAAGAATAAGCTCTTCAACTAACCTTATTTTTTTGGTTTTAATTGTGCTTGGTTTTTTAGGGATAATCAATTACCTTGCCAGCCGTCATTTTGCCCGAGTTGATTTGACCCAAAACAAACTTTATACCTTGTCGGAAGCAAGCAAAAAAGTTGTTAACCGTTTAGATGATATTGTTAACATTAATTGCTATTTTTCGAAAAACCTTCCTTCTTATGTAATAAGTACAAAACAGCAGGTAAGTGATATTTTAGACGAATACCGGGCTTATGCTCGCGGTAATATCCAGGTAAAATTTATTGACCCAACCGAAGATCCGGCGTTAGAACAAAAACTAAGGTTTATGGGTATCCCCCAGGTTCAGTTAAATGTGATGGAAAAGGACCAGGCTACTGCTACCAATGTTTATATGGGGATTGCCGTAACTTATGAAGATAAACAAGAAGTGATCCCTTTTGTAAAAAATGTTAATAACCTGGAATATGAAATTACCAGTTCCATTTTAAAAGTAACCCGGAAAGAAAAAAAGACGGTGGGATTTTTGGCCGGACACGAGGAATATTCTATTTACAGTGATTACCAAACGGTTTATCAGGCGCTACGAAGGCAATACGAAGTAAAGCAAGTCCCTGCCCAGACAATACCTGCAGATATTAATGTTTTAGTAGTAGCCGGACCTCATCAGCTAACTGAGCAAGCTAAATATGAAATCGACCAATATATTATGAGAGGAGGAAAAGTAATCTTTCTTATTGACATTGTAACTGTGCCCCAGGAAGGAGGGATTCGGGCTACCTATCGAGAAACTAACCTTAATGATCTTTTAGAAAATTATGGGGTGCGGGTAACGAAAAATCTAGTTTTGGACCGATTTAATATGCTCATTACCTTCCAGACCGGTTATACTATTTTGCGCACCCCCTATCCCTTTTATATAAAAGTGATAAAAGAAGAAAAAGGATTTGATCCTGATAACCCGATTGTCAATCAGCTAAACTCAATGGTTTTTCCCTGGGTAAGCGCTTTGGAACCATTGAAAGAAACCCATCAGGATTTACAGTTTACGGTTTTAG
>Ga0315298_1002877_pt1 | contig 28188 bp, 16 predicted proteins | sample WHS_1_MG_FD_203077 | JGI IMG/M metagenome (GOLD analysis project Ga0315298, IMG submission 203077) | Extremophilic microbial mat communities from Washburn Hot Springs, YNP, Wyoming, USA - WHS_1_MG | ecosystem: Environmental > Aquatic > Thermal springs > Hot (42-90C) | place: USA: Wyoming... | reverse complement strand
AGCGCATAATACGCGACCACATTTACGGCAGACCTGACAACTTCGTTTGGTTTGGCAGCCCATTCGCTTTGTTCTTCCTGATGGAGGCGTACGCTGAAGATGGCGAGGTACAGCGCATCCTGGATTTGGTAAGGCGAGAATGGGGCATGATGATCGATTATGGCGCAACGACCGCCTGGGAAACACTGTCGCCGCAGACAAGGAGCCACTGTCATGCTTGGAGCGCAGGGCCAGCCTTCTTCCTCAGTAGCTATATCCTCGGAATCAGGATGAAAGAGACTGGAGAATGTGGCATGAAGAAGGTTTTGATAGCACCAGAACCATCTGATTTGAAATGGGCTCGTGGGCGCTTCCCAACAAAAGGAGGTGAGGTCTCAGTTCGATGGGAAAAGGCCGACCGCGAATTCACCATCTGGTTAGCGTTGCCGCATGCCTCAAGTGGCGATGTAGTATTACCCTCGATCGTGCCAGAGAAGGCAAAGATCATCGTTCAATCCACTAAAGGTTATTTGGGTCCTTCGTTTGAAGATGGTCGTTGGAACTTGAGATTTGAGAGCGGGGCACAGGCACAAATAAAGGCAAGCTGGTAAAAAGCCGGAGGTTGGAAAACAAGCGTATGAACGCGCGTGAGAGATTTCTTGGCACTATGGCTTTCCAGAAAGTTGACCCGTTATCCTTATTACGAATTAGGGATCTGGGGACAGACATATGAAAGATGGCTATCTGAGGGTTTGTCGGAGGATGATCTTGATGGCGACTGGTTTAGAGGGCAGCCGACGATCGCAAATCTCGATAAACGAGAATTCATACAACTGAACATGGGTCCGATCCCGGATTCTATAGGGTGATAGAGGAGAATAAACCTCGTGTGGAGAAGTTTTGGAAGAAAGGTAGAGTACGCTTTCCTCGCGGTCGGAAATGTCCCAAGGGAAGTCTTGGAGAAGCTTAAGGAGGAGGCAAGGAGGAACAACATCGAGCTCGTCTTCGGAAGGGCGATTGAAGCACAAGAACTAGTTCTATTTAAAGAAACCTTTAAATAGAAGAAAAGAGACATAAAATCATGTATACTTTAAGCAGTAACAGTTTTGTTATAAAAGTAGATGAAAAAGATGGGTGCATTAAAAGTTTGATTGGAGTACTCCAGAACGGCCTAAAAACTGAATTCTGCGACGCTAGACCCCTTAAGCGAGACTGCCCGCTGTTCTGGGGAGAAGTCATCGTCGGCGATGAGATCATATCCCGTCCAGTGAGTTTAGGGAAAGTGAGCTTTAAGATAGAGGATAACGTAGCTGAAGCACTTTACGAACACAACGACTTCAGTGTGAGGGTCACCCGTGTGATTTATGACGATCACATGGATGAGACATACGAGCTAGTGGGCAAGTGTTCCTTCACCCTGACCAACCTAGGTTTCGTCTTCAGACCCCACATAGGGATGCTCGTTGCTGAGCACGAGGGCTTTAAGCTGGTCGACTGGAACCCGGTGATATTCCATTGGTTCACGGGAAATAACTTGGCTTACCTATGTATAACTCGCAGCAACGGAGCCCCCCCACATTTGGGTATCGTCCTTATAGATGGCCGTATCAACGGCTTCTCCACACCCTACACATATCAAGAGTGGGAAAATGATCCATTACCTCTAGTGCCTATACTTCACGTCACAGCTCATGCCATGCATAAGCAGGATGACGAGTATCCCCAACCCGTGATAGCGATGAGGCCCACTCGAACTATGAAAAACATCTACTCGCTGTATATTGAAGACGCTGGTCCAGGGGATGTAGCACCTCAGTTTCTTCAACCCCGCGACGTAGAGAAGGTTACATTTAGATACTTCCTTTTCAGCAGCTGGGAAGACTTCGAGCAAAAGGTCGTAAAATTATGTGGCCAACCTGTTTTCGATTATCCTCGCTTCTTGCCCAAAGGCGCCAGACTCAAGATAACCGTTACCTTACCCGATAGTGTCAAGGATATCGAAGCAACGCTTGATGGTGAGAATCTTAATAAGGAGAGGCTTGATAAAAATAAATATAGGTTCTCGATTATTGTTTCCAAGAGTGGGCTCCAAAAGGTTTATTTTAAATATGGAAGTAAGAGTACATTTATACTCTTTGAAGGTATGGACGACCTTCGCGACCTAATACAAGCCCGGACGGACTACATACTCTCGAAACAACTTTGTTTAGATCCCAACGACCCTAAATATGGTGGTATCTTTGCGATAGACAACTTGACTGAAAAACTTATTTACAGTTCAACTTTAGGGACTTGCCAACTTGCTGGTACAGGTGAGATATTATATTCAGCAGCACTTGTCTTGTTAAAGAACCTAGTCGATCCTAAACCTGAGGAGGTCAGAAAAATCGAAATAACAGCTTGCGAATGGATCAGGAAGAAGTGTATGGACGCAAACTTCGCTTGTTACCTTAACCCATTAAACAGACTCATTTTCAAAGATAGCAAATGGACATATTCGAAGGAAAAAATAGACCAATACGTCAACCCGGCGAATCCTAAGGAGATGGGATGGAGGAGGTGGAATGGCATCTTCATAGGACCTATCCTGTACTTGCTATCATTGTTTGACGACAAGGTTCTAGAGAGGGAGAAAAGCGATACCTACCTTCTTTGGGCATATGGTGTCCTAAACTGGTACTACTCGACGGAGCCCTCTTTTGGTGCAGCTTTGTCGGATTATGTGTTGAAAACAATAACAAGGCTTGAGGAAAGAGGTTACCACAAAGAGGCAAAGCGATTGAAAGATGCATATACGGCGTTCGTTGAAAGGATAAGGTTGGAAGCCAGAATGATAGATGGGAAGGATTTTGTACGCGATGAACTAGGTGTAGACGCAGCCATCCTACTTCTCGAAAAGGATCTTGCCAGTGCACTTCCGCTCCTCAGGATTAATGACACGGGTTTAGGTTACTCATACGACCCTCGAGTACAATCTGCCTTTAGATTCTGGGATGATGGGGCAAGCGGTGGCTACTATCAACTCGTACCCTATTTGACGATGCCGCACTTTTGGACGGGTTTCGCGGGATACTCTTGCCTCTTGGCCTATGAATTAACGAAGAAAGAGGGATATTTGAAAATAGCATATAATTCCATTATGACCTTCTACGAAAGTTACAACTACGACTATCGATGGAATAAGTGGGGAAAGATGAGAAAGGGACAAGCTCATGTTAACTATTTGCCATCTTTAGATACGTCCACTCAGGAACGTCATTGCGTTGACCAAGATATGGGGATCATCCCGTATCTTGAGACTTTTGGTAAAAGATGTTACGTGACCAAAAATGGAACGTATATAAACTGTCAGAAAGACGGTAACAAAATCACGTCCTGGGCCATGTATCCACGCGAATATCTCATAGACAACGAAGAGTTAGAAGTCAGAGTACGCCATTTCTCTGTTATGATTAACTGGGTGGAGAAAAAGGGAGGGGATCTTTCAATGGAAATCGAAAACTTGTCTCATTTGCCAATCAGCACCAATATTGAAATCTTTATTAGAAATGTGAAAAAAATTCAGCAGATAGAACTAGAAGGAAAAGAAAAGAGAACTATTACATTATCTTTATAAGGTGTTGATTCACGTACCTAGTCCTAGCTAATTAGAAATCTCTTAAACGAAGCGCACGCTTTTCAAAGATATGTTATTAAACAACGACATGATTTGATTATAAAAAATATTTTAGATAAAAATTTTAGCGCGCGCGCGGCCACAACGTAGTGAGGTTTGGTATTGAGATTGTTGCAAAGGTAACTGCTCCTACTATCAGGTAAATTGCTCCTATTCCGACTGCTAAGCCTGAAACTAACGGTACAATCAGTTCCTCAGCCCTTCTTGCTCCGAGAACCTTAAACAGAGTGTACCGGACTAAAAGCGCTATCGGGACCTCAATCCAGTTGTAAACATTTGTCGCGCCCATTGTAAATAACCAAATAGCTAATGGATTTATGAAGAACCACGGAAATGTCATTCTGAGATAGTAAATTATCCAGACGGTAAGTGCACCAAGAAATCCCCATAAGGCTTGCTCCTGCATCGTGAGCAAAGGCGATATCCCCCAGCTAAGACTCGCCACGCCTGTATCCATAGCTGCTTGTACAGGATTAAACCAGTTCAAGTCCATGCCAGTTTGGCTGGTGTTTGATATGCCCACGTTGCTGTTAAACCAAGCGTCAAATATTAGCATGAACGGAATAATGAATACCATAGCAATCATTAGTTCATAGAAGCTCTTTTTCAGATCTGCTCCCGTTTTCCTCAAAACACCGTAGTACTCCCCATAAATTCCGTATTGAAGAGCAGAATTACCCATGCCAAACCCTGTCCATGTGCCTGCAGTTCCCACAGCAAGGCCGAATGTAGCAAGTGAAGCGTTTGCTTGTGGCGCAGACCAACTCCATGTACCTAATTCCGCACCTACGGGCCACACCATCTGGTAGGTCTGATAGTGGGCATGGTCCCAAGAGCCAAACTCTGCAATTCCTCTTGCGCCGCCAAAGCATTTTAACCCCACTAATATAAAGAACAGGATGCCTGTAATCACTGGAACACCAGCTGAGAACCATATCCCGAGGAATATTACCATGGCCGCGATCATTATCAAGAGCCCGGTTCTCACAGATACGCCGTGAACTTCAAAATCCTCACCTCCGACGAGCGATTTTATAGCGCGTATTATTTGTTTTCTTGCAAGCCAAAGTGACAATATTCCAAAGCCGATGGGCATACCGTTACCCGCCCAAAGGAACCACGGGAACGGACGTGCAGTTCCAGTCCACACTCCGGCTGGGACCCACCCAGCTCTTATGGCTATTGCCGGATATATCCAAGTTATTAAAAATATAGAAATGACTCCCGTAGCTAAGAAATCGACTGGCATCAGCAACAGAAGTGCTATGATCCAGAGGCATGCCATGCACTCCACCTGGGCTCCTGGAAGCACAGCTTGGACTGCCGTAATTAAAGCAGGTGCTGTATTCATGTTAATTGGGATGTTGCCAAATCCGAAACCTACTAGCGCACCGAGAGGAATGAAGGGAAGGACTTGACCGATCAGATAGGGTATATTCAAAATTAATCCCACAATGAAAGCGCCCCAGAAAGCCTTGTTTTTTGAGACATTGAACAACCGTCCGAACGAGGGTTGTTGCTCCGTCGGGTATGTCTCGTTTATTGAGTATGACAATGGTACAGCAAATGGGAAGTTCAACCGTTCCACATCATACCATTGTGGACCGCCAAACAAGAAAATGGAGATGTGGACTATTAGCCATGTCGTTATCAGAATTAAGGACCACGATACAACAATGGGTAGAACCGAACTCCAATAGGGTGCTCCTAAAGGTATACCCCCACCCTTATAATAGATATTTGCAATACTATTATCTTGTAACACCAGCCACCGTGGTAGCAATCCAGCCAATCTTTCCGAGGCTTCGGAAGGGAAAATCCAAGCGGCCATACTAGCACTAAAGGTGTTAGTGATCGTATTGATCACATCGACTTCACTCGAACCCCAGAATATAAACTCCCTTCCGCTACTAATGGCCAAGAGGTAAATGAGCATAATTAAAAAAGTCTTATTTGGAACTTTTAACCCCCTTTTACCCAGACCAGCGACTACCATTAATATGTAGATCCAAGGGATCCATCCGCCGGTTACAACCCAATACTTCGGACCAGCTGAAACTCTGCTGACAAAGGACCAAGCAAATATGACCCAGCCCAGAATTATTAGAGCTACCGTTTCCTTTAAGGATACCGCTGGAGCCTTTTTTTCAGATACTTTTTCACTCAACTTGTCACCTTTCACCTTTTTTATTGTTAAAGGAACTACTTTTGTATTTAAAGCTTTAGCTCAAAATCCGTAAGCTTTAAATACTTTTAGCTTTAAATTTTAAAACTAAAGCACCAAACTGAACTGAAATGAGAGAAAAAAGCATTAGCCGACAGATAAAGTGTGCTAAGCCACTAAGCATAAATTTAATTACTACAAAAAGAGAATATTTAGTGCGCACTATGGAGGGAAAAGGAAATTGGTTGCTTTCACTTCTATAGAAGAAACTAAGTTAACAAGTGGATTGACATGGAGAGTCATACTGGCTTTAACTGCCGCTATTTTTTTATTCATTCCAGTTAATATTTACTCTTTCTTTTTGACTGGAATAATTCAGGGTTCTGTTACAGTGTTTTTCGTTACAATTCTCATCGCCGAGTTGAGTAGACTTTCAGGCACGAATCTAACAAAGCAGGAACTTCTTCTTATGTACTATGCGGCGGGTTGGGGTGGAGCTGCCATCCCAGTTTATTATTACATTATATATAGAGCTTACTTCGTTAGATCACCGTTTAGTTGGTTTTATAAAATTGAAGGAAGACCTTTAGTTGATTTCATTCCTACTTGGTTAGCGCCGCCATATAATTCTCCAGCTTATGACCTCCGTACACTGTTTCAACCCAGCTTTATGATACCATTACTTGTTTTCTCCTTGTGGTCCATAATTTATCTATTGGTTGATGTATCTTTAGCCTCCTTTTCTGCAGCCCTTTATGTTGAAAGATTAGAGTATCCTTTTCCTTTTGCAATGGTGGATTCTTCTATTGTCACATTCTTGGGAGAAAGAAAGGGTGCAATTAAGTACTTTATTTTAGCTTTTATAGGAGGCACTGTTTTTGGTGGAGTCATATATCTACCAACATTGGTTGGTTTTCCAAGTTTGATCCCAATACCATTTTTTGATTTGACGTGGGCAATTCAAGAGGTACTGCCAGGCGGCATTTTAGCTATATTAACAGCTCCGTCTGGATACGTAACCTCAATGGTAATGCCCTTTAATATAGCGTTATGGATTTTTATATCTTCCATCAGTGTGTGGACTATATTGAATTCACTCTTCGTTACAACCTTCACTGATATATTCCCTTTATGGTCCCAAGAATATACAAAAGGTATGGGCTTAATAGCTACCTTAAATAGGTCATATATAAGAGTTTGGTTCGGTCCACAACTGGGGTTCACATTTGCTGCTTTAATTTACATAGTTCTTATCAAGGCCAGAAAAGCATTAGGTGCAGCTTTTTTAGAGCTTACATCAAGGAAAGCGCGCGCGCGCTCTTACTTATTACCCGCATCAAAATCATTTATTCTTTTTCTGATATCATCTTTCGCTGGCGTAATGTTTTACCATTTTCTAATACCAGAAATCCCTTTGTGGTTGGCAATGGTTTATTCCTTGGGTCTAGGTTTTTTCACACCGATAACATTTACTGCAATTTTAGGAGAATCCGGATATACGCCTCCAGCACCTTCTTTATGGCCTGCAATAGTTAGTCTTTCTTCGTATACTGGATTTTCGGCATTTGTTTTTGCGCCGCCTGTGGGCACGAGTTCGCCCGTTTTTTCACAACAAGTAAAAGCGGCATATATAGTTGGAGCAAAACCATTTGACCTAATAAAGATATGGGTACTCGGTTTCGTATTAGCTCAAATATCAGGTTTAATTTCCATGGATTTCTTTTGGAGAGTGGCGCCGATACCCTCGTCTGCTTATCCATATTCTATTTTCAACATTCTCGGCATGGCTCTCTCCGATGCTATGTTGAGTACAAGACAAATGGTAATTAATTTTAACACCGTGGTGATACCACTATTAATACTTCTTATCATACTTTTTACGGGAAGTCTTATTGACAAAAAAGAGGCATTTTTCTCTGGAATAGGTCTTATAATAGGATTGTATACTTCGCCAGCTTATGGAATGGCGATTTTTGTTGGCTCACTTTTAAGCAATTGGGTTATTCCAAGATTTTTTGGAGGAAAGGAAAGATGGCGAAGCGTAGTTGGATACGTTATTGCTGGAGAACTTGCAGGTGAAGGCCTAGTTATTATGTTAGGAGTGACGGCTAACCTTATTTTTAAATCATCTTGGATATGGCCTTGGTGATAAGAAATGAAGAATTTGATAAATACGAAGGGGACTAACGCTAAAGATATTTTAAAGCCAATGTTATTGACTTTTATGTTCATGTTTGTTTCTTTATCTGTGTTAATGAGTAGTTTAACATCATCTTACTCTTTACCATCTCCCTTATACGGTAGCAGTAATATGACAGATTTTATAAATGAGATAAATTTCAGTAAGGTTATTTCTGACGTTAAATTTTTTTCCTCGCTTGGTAGCAGAGTACTAGGATACCCTGGTTACTTTAAGGCAAAACAGTACATAATTGATGAGTTCGAGAAAAGTGGTCTGGACCTTTGGGTTCAAAAATATGAAACGGCTATACCCATAGAAGAAAACTCATGGATATACATTGGGTCACCTTACAATTTGAATATCTCGGCACATGCTCTCTGGCCAAATGGTGGGATAGTAGCATCGGTGCTTAGGAATTTTACTGGCAACTTGTATTATGTCAAAGAAGGTAATCTTGATGGTGATCTTGACAAAATTAATTTGACCAACTCAATTTTATTGATGGACTTTAACTCGGGTAAAAATTGGCTTAAGGTTGCGAGTTTAGGTGCCAAGGCGGTCATTTTTATCGAACCTCCTGAAAGTGATAAGTATGAGGCACTTTCTAAAGGTACTATGTCTCCACTAAATTTCCCTAGAGTTTATGTCAATTCAAGCGCAGGTGTATTACTCAAAAAAATAGCTGATCAACATGTCCCCGTGATCCTAAATACTGAAATGAAGTGGAGGGAGACAGAAGGACATAATATCATCGGAGTGTTGGAAGGACAACTTAAAAATGATACGATAATCATATCAGCACATTTCGATTCTTGGAGTATAGTACCATCAGTTTCTCCTTCAGCTGAAGAATCAATATCCATTAGTGTTCTTCTCGAGCTTGCTAGATGCTTTTCTCGGCATGAACGTTTAAGGACGATATGGTTCGTGGCCTATTCGGGTCATTGGGAAGGCAGTATCGGTTCAACAGAATTTGTAGAACATGTGTTGTTAAATTCCACAAAAAGAGTTTGGACCCAGATAGGGATCGATCTCTCCAGCGAAACACCACAAGTGGATTTCTTAAGTCTAAGTCCATATCTAATTTCTTTAGGACAAAATGCACCTGGAGGATCTTTTGCAAAATCTCCGCAATATAGTCTAAGATTTTACTGGATAAGATCACAGGTATCAGAACTACTTTCAGAAATTGATATATCGAAAATCAAAAAAGAGAATGCTTCCATAAGAGTTTCAGACCTTTTATCTTTAACTAAATTCAATTTCGACATTGGCTTGTCTGGTACATGGGCATGGGGGTGGTGGGGTACACAACCAACCTACTATAAATTGGATACAGAATCCTCCTTGGCAGTTAATGCAATAGCTTTCACGATCAGAACCCAATTTGCTGGAAGAACTAGTTGGCTAACGCCACTAGACAATTTCAACACAATAAAATGGGGTAATGTTATTCCTCAAATCTGGATAGTTTCGGCCACTTGTAATTACTTTGTCAACGCTCCATCCCTCGGTGTTGATTGGTCGTCTGTGGCTCCTACTAGAATTTATGTAGGCACGCAATACATCTTAGGTTATTCCATATTGGAAGGACAGACTGCTGAATTTAGCCCAGACACAGGGTGGTATTCTCCCGTTCCGAAGGCTTTGGTTAGGATGATAACATATCCAAGTAACGATGAATACGCCTGGCCATTTGTATATAGATACAAGATATCTGATGAGAAGGGTAAGTTTCGGTTCTATGGAATAGTGCCATACGCTCAGTGGACTTTTGATGCATGGAAGTTTGACGAAAATACTGGCGATATACTATACAGTTTAGACCAAGGTTTTCATGGGCTTACACAGGGAGTTTCAGGAGGGTTAACGAACATCGCCTATGCTTTAACAGATAGAGTATCTGTTCTATTACCGATGTTTGAATGTGTCCCTGTAACTATTTTTGACCTGATAGATATAAGAAAAATGAGGGAAACAGCAATAAGCGACGCGAGGCCGCCGTATCACTTGTTCTTCGGGGAAACAGCAAGATTAGAGGTTTTTGAAGCAACTTCCAAATCTTTACCGATATTTTACTACACCATTTTCAGTCCTGATGGTGTAGGTGTTGTCTGTGTAAAAAATGGAACCAGAATAAGCATCACTTTTAACCCCAATGTAGCTATGTTGTCTAGACCACTGCTAGTTTTAACCAATAGCACAAATGATAACCCGGAGGGTCACGGTTACCTCGTCGATAAACCCTTAATCTTGGTTAATACCGTATATCATGCTGCAAGAGACATCTACCTAGCAACCATTGCGAGGTATGGAAATTTAAGAAAGTTCCAAGTTCGGTCCTTGTATGCTGAAGATATGATTCAAAAAGCGGATAGTCTTTTAAAAGAAGCAGAAAACTGTTATGCTAACCTAACTTGGAGCAAAGCTTACGTAAATTCTGTTCTGGCTTTGTCTTATATCTCTAAAGCGTATTCAGCTGCGGTTATGCCTCTATACAACGAAGCATCAACGTCAATAATATTCTTCACATTTCTCATTCTGCCTTTTTCAATTCTTTTTGAAAAAATGTTTTTTAAACAAACGGGAGTAAAAAAGTTTATAATGTTGTCTGTTGTGATTGTTTCTTTACTTACAATCTTCACGGCAGTTCATCCAGCCTTTACAGTATTAGCCAATGTTCCAATGGCTATAGTTGGAGTAGGCATCCTGATCATGTCAATATTTATAAGTACAATATTTCTAACGGAAATTCGAAGTATGCTAACAGAGGTTTCGATGCGTTTACTGGGCTACCATGAATTTAAGACAGAAAGATTATCTGCTGTTCTTCACACAGTTACATCAGCAGTAGAGAATATGAGGAGCAGAAAACTGCAAGTTTCTCTGCTTTTCATAACAATTATGACCTTTACAGCAGCGCTTACCTCTTTAACCTCTACCTCTTACACATACATCATTACCTCTCAAAAAAGAGAGGCTGAACCGCTTTTTACAGGTATTGTAATAAAGTCTTTATACGGTTATCCCCCGGAAACTCGAGGGGGAGTGCTTGATAAACACCTTATTGATGCTATAAAAGTGATGGTGGATAAAGATTTTGTCGTATCACCGAGGATATGGTTGTACCCAACATTTATTCAGCCGGAGGGCTTGATCGTAGAGGTTATGACTGCAGACGGAAAAATTAAAGACTTACATCCAGGCGTAATCTTAGGATTATCTTCTGAAGAAACAGAGCAAATCCTTACGGGATATGTAAAACCTCCGGGGATCTGTCTTTTCTTTGGAAAATATCAGGCACTGGTACCTTCAAGTGTGGCAGATAGTCTAAATCTTAAGATGGGTGATAAAATATATATTAGGGGCTTTGATGCCACCCTCACTTATATTGGCGGATTTAGTATTTCAACGGTATTATCAGATTTAGACCAATATTATTGGATTCCAATAGACCCGAGTTTTGAATTAGATTTAGGCCTTATACCTCCCATATATCCTCCGGGAGCAGAGCCGTGGAGCGTTTCTACGGAAAATTTGCTAATTATACCTTGGGAGACTGCCTATAAAATGGGCGGATTTGTATCAAGCGTTTCTTTGATACCTAAGGGAGATATCTCCTTAGACGAAATGAAAAAAATAGCTACATTAATATCTGAAAACTTTGATGTTCAAGTATACGTTAGTTATAAGAATGAGATTTTCACTTTTTATAGACTTTTTTCTTATACACTTTTAGGATGGGAAACAACGTCAATTCTATTAACTATCGCCTCCTTATCAATTGCGAACTTCATGATGGGGACAATCATTTCTAGAAGGAAAGAAATATTTACATATGCATCAGTGGGTCTATCGCCCATGGGCGCTATATTTATGTTCCTCACGGAAGGAGTGACTGTATCATTTGGTGGTACTATTTTTGGTTATCTAATAGGATTTGGACTGAACAGAATTTTCCTTGAAGCGGGCATTCTTCCCAGTTATTTCGTTTCTAACTTTGCTGCTCTCTCAATAATAATTTCTATGCTCGTTATAATATTTTCAGTATTGGTATCCTCTTTATATCCATCTTACTTAGCTGCAAAAATGATAACACCCTCATTAGAGCGCCGATGGAAAATCGATATAAAGCCTATAGGTGATGTTTGGGAAATTCCTTTACCTGTAAGAATGGAGGAGAAAGAACTGCTTGCAATGCTTAACTATTTAAAAGAGTATTACACAGGTGCGGGATCACAAAGGCCTAGCTTCAGAGTTGATGATGTTGTCATGGATCTTAAAGATGAATTCTTACTAGTGAATATATTACTAACACCAATAGAAACAGGAATATCTCAGGAGGTATGTTTTAGAATTAAAAGTATAGACCATGAATATACCTTAAGAATGACCATCACGAGAAAAACTGGTGATCCTAAACTCTGGAGAAGCAGGAATTATTCTTTTATTGACGATGTACGTAAACAAGCTTTACTCTGGCGTTCTCTTTCAGCCTCTGAAAGATATAAGTACTCAGTTTTAAAATGATAAACCCAGAGAGGTTAATGGGCACCTAAATAGGCTTTTAATTTGGTAGCTTTTTCAAGTTTAAATGCAACGAAGCTCTTATATGAACTTAAGTCGATAAAATTTCTTCCTTCATGTAGATTATATTTTGTGATCCCATAATTAGTATTAAAGTCGTATTCACTTATGTAAAGAGTGTTTGCTTTATTCATGTTAATTATTAGTCCGGAGTTTCGATAACCTGTTAAAGGAATTCCCCCTATCCAGCCACGAATTCCATTTCCTGAGGGACCCCAGTTCCATTTTTTATATCCCAGTGGATCGTACTCTCCATTCCACATACATATATGAACTGGCGGGTTATTACGCAGAATTTCTTCTGTGGATATTCTAATCACCCTTGGTCTGGAAGTCCTGTATGGATTAAATTCACTAACTTCATAGGGGGCATCAGAGACAGCGACATATACATAATTGCCATCACACTCTACAGCTGAAATGAAGGGTGCAACCGCAACTACTCTGGCTACATTTTCTCCAATCAGCAAAAGGACTGCTGGGTTAGTTGGTCTCAGCGTCGAAGTGTTATTATCAAAGGGATTTAGCGGTATAAGCGCTCCAGAACCAATATAGCAAGGTCTACATCTCCAGCCTAGGACATATTGCGTGTTTGAGTTAACGAATAACATATATGCCATATTTTCAGGAGATAATTTATAGGTTCCCGTAGGATCTCCGATTACAAGCGAGTTCTCTGTGCCAACGTAGACTCTGTTCGCAATAACAGATATTGATCCACACCAACTGCTTTGCATAGTATTTTCAAGGTCTATATCAGAAGTTAGTCTTGTTGGAAAGCTCGCGAATGATTTTTTCTTAACTGAAAAATTCCTGAGATTTACCAAGAATATATTGTTCTCCACATACCCATATTTTGTATTTTGTGCCATGGCAATCAAATGATCTAAGTACACCGCTCCCTTTAGAGCTGGGTAATCATTAAATAATTTGACGGATTTGCCATCAAACGTATATAAACCCAGTTTTTCATGCCCGTCTCCCCTGAATATCCACAGTAATTTATTCATATCATCCGTTAGTAGATCGCTAACTTCTCCGGCCCATCTTTCAGGTTCGTGAAGAGAATCCTTCATTATGAGTTTGATCTCGTTTGTTTTTGGATCGAAAAAATGAACATGCGCATATTTTTCTTGTCTACTTATCTTACCTGAATTTTTGTCATAAGTAACTGGTGCTATTACCCACCCACCAAAATAGAGTTTATCTTCAAACCATGCTGCGGCACCATACGTATCTCCGCCAATAACAGGCTTCGGACCTACAAGCTCATAGCTGTAAATAACCTCGTTGTCTAACCTAACTTTCCCATCACAACCACCATTAACAAAAATCCTTCCATCAGGAAGAACCTTAATCAAACCGAAAGCGTCGCTTTGGTACCACTCTGGTGCAAAATACGATTCCTCATTTGCCGGAAGTGGTCTTAAATAGTTCATCACTTTAATCACCTGTAGTTTTCGAAGCAATCATTTATGTATAAAAGTCTTGCGGTCATTAAGTTTTCGCGCGCTAGAACGTTATAAAGTTAATAAAAATGCTGTGCTGACCATTTATGCCAACGCGAATAAGTTTATATAATTCAGTAAGGTCTTCCACATGATTGTTGTAAACTGGATAATGTCAAGTCAATATATTAACATATTAATGAAAACAACAAGAAATTTATTTAGCTTGTGTTTGAATAGAAGGAATATTTTTTAGATGATCGTAAAGAGCCAGATAAACTCTATAAATTTTGTCATAAACTTTTTTATTCTCGTTGTGAGGATAATATCGGTCTTTTAAATGAACCATTGTTGCGCAACCTTCTTCAACAGATTTAAATAAGCCACATGCAACTCCCGCTAGTATAGCAACTCCTAAACTGGCTGCCTCTTCGGTATGAAGAGTCGATACCGTCCTCAATGTGACATCTGCCTTCATCTGGTTCCATAGCTGGCTTCTAGCCCCCCCTCCTAGTGACCTTATCTCTTTTACCTCTATACCAAGCTCCTCTATTAATTCAATGTTTTTCCTAAGCATAAAGGCGATAGACTCAAGAATTGCTCTAATGATATGTGCCTTCTTATGGCTTAATGTTAACCCGAAAATAACGCCCTTAGCACGGGGGTCAAACTCAGGTGGCCCAGCTCCCATGAAGTGAGGTAGAATAACAACACCGTTGGATCCTGGAGGTATTTTAGAAGCCTCTAGAGTTAGGAGGTCGTATGCATCTATTCTCAGTCTCTCGGCTACATCCTTCTCAGCTTGCCCAAACTCGTCCCTAAACCATCGTAGTACAATTCCGGCTGTTTGGCACCAAGGTAAGAGGAAGAATTTTTCCGGGATTGCATGACGATGACATGGAATTCGGCGTTTAGGATCGTAGATTGGCTCATCAGTCGTAGCAAGAAGGGCTAATGCAGCTCCCGTAGTCTCTGAAACCATTCCAGGCTTGATGTTGTAGGCTCCGACTGCTCCAGCCGCTTGGTCAAAAGCTCCAGTAGCCACGACTGTTTTTGCTGCAAGACCTGTTTCCTGTGATGCAGACTCCGTTATGTTTCCAACAGTTTTTCCCGAGGGCATCAATTCCGGCAGCTGATCAGGGTTGATCCCTATGAACTCGAGCATTTCATCCCACCATTGCCTCTTACGTATATCAAACATCAAAGTCGAGGAGACAACAGAATACTCTGTTGCTGGAATTCCTACAAACTTATATATCAGAAAGTCTTCAACTAACAAGAACTTGTAAACTTTCTTAAATATGTTAGGTTCATTCTTTTTAAGCCAAAGTATCTTCGTAGCTGGCCATGTTGGAACGACTTCAGGCTGCCCAGTTATCTTAAAAACTTCATCGATATTAAATTCGTCTCTTATACGTCTGCTTTCCTCCTCAGACCTATTATCAAGCCAGACTATAGCATTCCTCAGAGGCTTACCTTCCCTATCTACTGGAATAAACGTCTCCCCCTGACTGGAAATAGCTAATGCTCTAACTTTTCTAGGATTAACTTTCGATGTGCTTAAAATCTCCAAAACAGCTTTCTTACAGGCAGTCCAATAATAGTTAGCATCTAACTCTGCCATATTAGCAGCTGGTGCAAGTAAGCCATATTCCGCCTTACTCATGGCAATGACATGCCCATCTTCATCAAATAAAACAGCCTTCAAACCAGTAGTTCCAGCATCGATGCCCAGAAGATAGGTCAAATCCATTTGCCCCCGCAAATACTCCACTAGCTAAAAACAGTATTTAAATAAAATATGAGGAGCTTGCAACCTTTAAGTGACATGAACTTAGCTTCATAGTGTATTTTTTCAGAATGCATATTTGCCTTTTCTGTTGAAGCCTGATTAAGATCCTCTTCTATCAACCTTGTTAAGATTAATGTTGCAATGCCTTTGTGCTTATACTTGCGGATCAAAGCTTGATATTACGGTGCTAGTTTACTTATGAGTTTTACCGCTGTTTCGATGATTACGGTTGCTGTTCCGGGACCGACGAGCGGTCGCCCGTAAAGCATATAAGATCCCTCTAATTCATAGCCCCGTTTCCCTACTGGTGCTATTGTGTAGTCCTCTTCCGCAGGTATATACCCTGGGTTTCCATTAGTTAACGAGAATACAAGAACTTTATTCGATCCTAATTCGCGCGCACGTCTTTTAATTTCTAGACCTATATGACTAAATACTTCGCCTGGAATGCCAACTATGTGTATATCTCCAATTCTTACTACTTGTACCTCTAGATTCTCCCATTCTTCAAATCGCTTTCCTCGTCTGTAGAGGTCAAGAAGATATTGGTACCAACCCAACCTCTCTTTAAGATACCACCATTCGTAGCTAGAAGCTCCTGCTTTCGTTAACTCTTTAAATCTTTGCTCTTCCTCTGGTATCCTACTTTTCAGCTCTTCTTCCGTAGGCACTTTTTCAAGCGGTACTCTTACAACTTCAGAATACATGTCAATTGAAACATCTGAGCGTGTTAACGTTGTCTCTGAGATCTTTAATGCATCTGCTCCTAGAACCGTTCCAAGCGTCACGGTAAGTTCATCCCCCTCTATCGGTGAATAGTAATTATATCCAGGCACCAAATTCTTCCTAGGATGCGTATCAGCATAAGCACCGTTAAAAAACATAGCGACTATTTTACCGCCCTTGACCTTCTCTATAAGTCCCGTAGCGACACCAGGGAAGTCAGAGGATATTAGATTGAACGCCTTTCCTCCCATAGTTGTAGGATGGCATGCAAAATTAATTATAACGGCGATCGTCTCCTTATGCGCATCTCTTACAGTAAGTACTTTAAGCTCTTTATCGATCGGCTCTTTTGGAGGAGTATTTGGATCCAACCAGTCGAATCTAATACTTCCATCCGGCCACTTTACTCTTCTACTTGCAGCTAAGTCTTCAATTCCGACACCGAGACCTATACTCGCTTCTCTCATGTTTCTTAAAGCAAGATAAACAGCTCCAGCTATCTTCTTCACCAATTGATCCTGATACGCTTCATCGCTTTTACCTACAACCCTAAAGGGCATACTCCCTGGTCCTGAATGCGTGTGAGTGCAACTGATCATTACATTCTCACCTTTAATCCCTGTCACCTCTTCAATCCTCTTCCTAGCGGAGGCGACAAGGGTTGAAGTTACGCCTCCAAGATCACATGTTACAAAAGCCACCCTCTTCTCATCACTATCTAGTACTAATACCTTTGCGTACAGATTACTGTGCACTCCAACCGACTTAAGATCCGGCCTGAAATGTCCACAAAGCTCTGTTCCCACAGCAGGAGTAATATCAACTTTAGCTGAACCGCACTTCAACATAGTGCGCTTATGCCGTAAACAAGTTAATAAATTTAACCTACCAAGCAACATCATTGCAACTTTGTAAAAAGAAGCAATGGAAGCGCGCGCTATGGAAGGAAATATTTATTTTTCTTGCTTCCAAGAAATAGTAATGGGGTAGTTCAAGACTATATGAGAAAAATAAGGGCAGGTTTTGTTGGGTTTGGAGAAGTAAACACACCTCATGAAATCATTGAAAGAAAATGCCTAGATGCCAAGAGAAGATTAGAAGAAATGGGTATGGAGGTTATTTACACGGATCCTGTGAGCGACGATCCACAAGGGAAAGATGTTCAAAGAGCTTGTGCAGAGTTAAAGAGGGAGGACTTCGACCTTCTCGTCGCCTGCGTCGCAGGATGGATTCCATCATATGCAGTAATAAATGTGATAAGTGAATTTTCTCATAAACCAATACTCCTGTGGGGATTAACTGGATACATAGAAAACGACAGATTGGTAACTACAGCAGATCAGGCTGGAACCACAGCACTTAGAAAAGTTATGGAAGATATGAGTTATAAGTTTAAGTTCGTTTACAACACTCCCCTCCTCCCGCCGAAGATGGATAGGATAGAAAGCTTTTGTAAAGCCGCGAGAGCAGTATCATTGTTAAAGCACTCAAAGGTGGGGATGATGGGATTCAGAGACATGAACCTTTATGCCACATTATACGACGGTGTTTCTCTTAGGAATAAGATTGGGCCGGAAGTAGAAGTCTTTGAGATGTTAGAAATTGTACAGAGAATGGAAAAGATAGATCGAAAAGATGTAAAAAAAGTTGTTGAGAAAATAAAGAAGGATTGGATATTTGAGAAACCTGCTGATGAAAAAATTTTGGAGAGGGGAATTCGACTTTACTTGGCGATAAGAGAGAAGACGAAGGAGAAAAACTATCAAGCTGTATCGTTGATCGATGTAGATGGAATGAAAAAGCTGATGAGCTTTCCACCAGCTATGATACTTCAGCTGTTAGCCGACGAAGATGACATATGCACAATTCCAGAAAATGACACTCTAGGCGCCGTCACCCAGTTGATTGTTAAATATTTAACCGGTCAAATCGGTGCCTACATGGAGTTTTATGAGTTTATGGAAGATAGAGTGCTTATCGGTGTTCCAGACTACGTTCCGTCTGAAATCATCGAAGGACCAGTACATGTTACTGTGACATCGTTCGGGCTCTTCGGCGGAGGAGTGTTGAACATCTCAAAGGTGAAGACAGGTAGAGTTACTTTATGTCGGCTTTCAAGTACAGGAGATAAGTATATGATGCACATGGTTACTGGGAAAGCTGTTGAGCCGAGGAAGTGGGAAGAGGCTGGTTGGAAGCCTCCGGCACCACAACTCCCCAGCTTGGAAGTAATTTTAGATATACCAGTAGAGGAGTTTGCTGAAAAAGTTCTCTCTCAACATTACATTATATCATACGGCGATAACACAGCATTATTAAAAGACTTATGTAAACTGCTGGACATAAAGATAATTTAATAACACCTAGCATTATCTATAACTGGAGAATCGTAAATGGATGGAGGAAGCCCCAATAACAAACCCAGATGCTGAGCATACGTACCCAATTAATATTGGACATGGGTCTGTAATAATCGAACCCATCAAGGCTATAAAGGAGTTGAATAACAAACATCGCCTTAGAATACGGTCTATTAACCTAGAGGACTTCTATACAGGTGGTATTCTAACAGAATATAGAGATGGCGCGCTTAGATTTACAATAGGGAAAGTATGGCCGTCAATGTACTACATACCGCAGAGAGCGTAATTTCAAATCTAAAGAAATTCCTTTTTTAATTCATTTTAATCTTTGATACTTATTTTTATGATAAATATTTATGTAAAACGTAGAAAAATGGGCTTGTAATACGTTCGTATGAGCATGATGCTACAAGAGAAATAACCTTTCATTGAAGAAGAAAGAAAAACGATTGTGGAAGTTGACTGACACATTTCAGATTCAGACACCGCCTAAAGAAGTTAGGAAAAAGGACGTTCATGATGCAAGAAATACTAGCACGCGTCATAAGAAACTTTAAATATCTCCCGGTAATTTAAAATATTGATTGAGTAGAAATTAGATGAATGGCAGAAAAAGACTTACAAGTGTATATAGAGGCGAGATAGCTGATAGACTTCCTTATGCACCACTAATTTTTAATGACACATTGTCTGCTTACCCTCCTGAAATTCAGAAAATAGGTCCGATTGAGTTCACTAAGATGATAGGTGCTGATGTTCTCTGGAGAATGAATGCATGTAAAATGGAAAATGATGCACTTAAAATAATTGAGCGAGAAGACGAGATTTATATCTATAAGGAGTATCGAACGAAGATAGGTAGCCTGTATGAAATACGTAAAAAGAGTAAATATGGTGGAATGCGGATAGTAAAATGGCCGATTGAAAATCTTAACGACTATAAGTTGATGGAGTATATTCTTGAACATCAGGTTGCTAAGCCTGATTACGAGAATGTGCTAAAGGTTGATGAACAAATCGGGGACTCAGGCATAGTAATGATCTTTCAGAGTACGACTCCTGTCCAGAGCTTGATACAAGAGTGGATGGGTCTAACTCAATTCTACGCTCACCTTATGAGATACACCAGTGACTTAGAGAACCTTATGACTTTAATGCACGAGAAAAATAAAGAGGTATACAAAGTTATGGCGGAATCACCAGTAGAAGTTCAATGCATCGTAGAAAATACTGACAGCAGACTGGTATCACCTCGAATTTACGAGAAATATAGTTTAAAACATGTAAAAGATTTTGTTGACATAATGCATCGTCATGATAAAATAGCCATTGTCCATATGTGCGGAAAAATCAACGATCTCTTGCCTCTAATCAAGCAGACAGGGCTGGATGGTATTGACAGTCTAACCTCTTATCCAATGGGAGATGTTGATTTCCGGCGCGTATACCAACTCTTCGGTGAAAAATTTGTAGTTCACGGTGTCTTATCCGCTAATAAATGGCTTCCTGGCTATTTGACATTCCAGGAAATTGAAAGAAACATCGATGAACTTGTGAGGGACTTGCTTGATAAACCCCTTGTTTTCTGCACCGCCGCCGATGGAATTCCTGGCATCCCCATAGAAAAATTTAAAGCTGTTGCAAAATTTGTACAAAACTATACATTCGAGCGGTAAAGCAAACTCTAAGGTTATCACTAAGCTTGTGATGTTGGAATCTATATTGGCTTAAAGCCGTTAGCGTCATTTGGCTACGGTTAAGGCGGCAATAACTATGTCAAGTATGATACTACTATTAGATGCGTCTATAATTGCATAGCGCGCGCTTGGAGCCTACAATATCAAGCTTGGAATGGTCACATAAACGTAAAGCTTCACCTATTTTTTGGGTTTCTAAAGTTTTAAGGTGAGTTTGAGTGGAGTTCTTTTAGGATAGCGTCGCAAAGGTCTTTGGGTTTTACTCCGTCTGGAAAAATTGGAGCTGTCAATATAAACTTCCCCCTTTTCTTTAAGGCGCTAACATATTTGAAGTAGTTTAATGTAGAGCCATATAGTTCATTCGCCTTCTCCCCTGGACCAGTGTGCAGAACGATGCTGCGTCCAAAAAAGCCTATTAAGGCTTCTGTGTTGATATTGACGAATTGACCGTAATCTATGCCGCGAAAGTTTGGAATCTTAGCCAAGTTCTTAATATTATGAGTGAAGATTCCACATGAATGTAAGCTTATCGCACCGAATTCCCGGGATATCTCGGTTAAGTAAGGTGTGCCGAACTCCTCGTAAAGTTTTGGAGATAAAACAGCCATCATGTCATCAGACATATGAATGCCCAACCTCATAGGCAGATCTACGTCGTCAGGTCCAAAGGGAATTGGCTTATCGAGGACTTCAAGGTTAAGCTTTACAGACTCTATTATAGTGTCTGTAACAATCTCCAAGAAAAGATGTATTTCCTTGGGGTTTGTGTACATAGCCTTCAAGAAATCTTCATAATGCCAGATTAAAACTCCTACATCAAGAGGGCTTTGAATATCGTAGAGCCCAACATAATATGTGCTGGGAAGCATCTCCTGTATTTGCTTAGTCCGTCTTAAATGGGCCTGAAACCACTCATCTGAATTTAAATCAGGCTCTTTTAACTTATATATCTCTTCAGGCTTATGAATAACCGGGAAGAAGGCTGGTAGCTCCCCCCTATCATAGAAGGGCTTACATCCAAATGCTCTAGCAACTGTCCCCGTATCATGAGGTGGATAAACTATAGGTAGGAAATCGTCCATCAACTCCTCTTGGTAATGTTTCCTTATCGTAGCTAGCTGATAGTTCATAAAATCATCGTTCTCATAATATGCTGGAAAAGTTCGTTTATATACTGCATCCACTGGTATGGTGAGTTTAAATGGAACTCTATCCGGTTCTTTACAAGACCAAGTATCGTAATATCTAGTCCATATTTCTTCAATTCGCTGCTCAGATATTAAGCTCTCAGTAACTCTCATCTAAAGTCTTCCTTCAGCCATCTAATATGTTAAGAGTCTTCGTGGTTAATATCTCTTATCAACTGGCTTCTAGTATTTTTAGTGCTTCTTCCACGCTAGCGTTTTCGTGGACGATCCTCGCTAGGGCTTCAATCATGACTGTTGGGTTTTTATAGCCCCATACGTTTCTACCCATTATTACACCTTTCGCTCCTACACTTATTACATCGTGGACTATTTTCAGTAACCCTTTCGGGTCTTCTGCGCCTGGTCCGCTTAAGACTATTATTGGAACTGGGCAGCATTTTACAACTTCTTTAAATGTGTCCGGGTCTCCTGTGTAGTATGATTTTACGACGTCTGCTCCAAGCTCGGCTGCTACTCTAGCTACGAACTTCACGTGCTTGGGGTCTGGCCACCTCCACTCGGCTTTAGGCTTGAAATGATGTTCGACGATTTCAGGGGGTAGGGCTTCAACTATATGGGGCATACCCCATTTTTCGCACTCCTGAGAGACGCGGCCTATCTTCTCGGAGTTTTCACTCTCCCTCTGAACGCCTATGAATGCCATGGTCGCCACGGCGTCCGCACCTATCCTCAAAACATCCTCAACAGATGAGAACAGCCTATAGTCCGTTATATCAGGACCTATTATCGTGGCCGTCCCATCTAAACGAGCTATAATACCCACTTCTCCGACAAGCTTGGTGTAATTTAACCTTATCATCGAAGGGTTCATAAGGATGGCATCAGGCTTATACTCACCGCTCAGTATCTTAGACAAGGTCTCCGAAGGTTTTTCGAGCCCTTTTAATGGACCTAGATCGACGCCATGATCCATAGTAACTACTACGGTTCTACCGGTTTTCTTGTTAAATATCTTACCTAATCTAATGCTCTTACCAACAAGACCCATAAATCCTCACAGCCTGCTTTAATATAAGAGCAATTTAAATTTTTCGGCCGTAGATAAACTAATTAGAAATCTATTAGCTGAGAAGACATCAGCGCGCTATACGTTGAAAATTATTTTCATTATAATGCATACATTGCGTCGCGTTTCAAAAAATTAATATTTAGCGCACGCTAGAATGCTTAACGTGAGGCGAAAGAAATATGAAATCTAGAGAACGCGTTATAGCTGTGCTTGATCATCAAGAACCAGATTGTGTGCCCCTGGATTTCGTAGGTGGAACATCTTCCATAACTCTTCAAGCATACGTCAAACTTAAGAGGTACCTTGGTTGGGCTTGGGAAGCAAACATAGATAAATATGACTCGTGGAATGTTATGGCAACATTCGATCCAGGAGTACTTCGACTTTTCGACATAGATTTTCGTTGCGTAGGTTTGAGACCACCAGCTGGTTGGCGCCCAAAGACATACCCTGACGGTACCTTTATTGATGAGTGGGGATTAAGACGAAAACCGTCTCCCAATGGCTTATATAATGAAATCGTACCTACCTTGGAAGGCGCTGTAGAAAAAAATGATATCGAGAACTTCCCTTGGCCTGATCCTCATGCTTTTGGAATCACAAATGGATTACAAACAGAGGCGAGAGAACTAGAGGAGGCCGGCTGGGCCGTTTCAACTAGTCATACAGGAGGAGGAATATTTGAATTGGCATGGTGGCTTCGAGGCTTTAGTAAATTTATAAAGGATATGTACGAAAACCCGAGCTTCGCCGATGCACTTCTTGACAAGATAACAGAAGTAACAATTGGTCTTTATGATACTCTGCTTGGAGAAGTAGGTGATTATCTACAGATGGTTAGAACAGGAGACGACCTTGGAAGTCAGATAGGCCCTTTAATATCGCAAACACTCTATCGTAAATTCATTAAACCACGTCACAAGAAGTTATTTGATTTTATTCATAGCAGAACTGAGGCAAAAATTTATTTCCACTCTGACGGAGCCATAGAACCATTAATAAACGATCTCATAGAAATAGGCGTCGACGTTCTTAATCCTATACAGCCACTAGCTAGGGGTATGGACCCTAGTGCGCTTAAGAAGAAATATGGAGATAGATTGTGTTTTCACGGAGGAATAGATATTCAAAAAGTATTGCCGTACGGTAGTCCACAGGACATAAGTGAAGAAGTCAAAAAGCGGATTGGCGACTTAGCACCTGGTGGCGGATACATATTAGCTCCGGCACATAATATACAAGTGGATACACCCCCTCAAAACATTATTGCCTTGTATGAAGCCGCAAAAAAATATAGGAAATATAAGAAATGATATTATCTAGTTTTAAGAAGAATAGCTTAATCAAATTGTAAAGAAAGAGTTAATATGTCAAAATAAGGGGGTTTGTTTGAAGATCGTAGATATAAAGGTCGGTAAAAAACCCGCCTCCATTTGCTAGCGCACACTTTTCAGGCTTGGCCACAAAGGTCTAAAAGGCAAAATGCCTTAAATAGGTTTTGAAACATTCTCTAAATAGATGAAAAGCCCCCTCAGGTTTGCATGTGAGCTAGTACCCGCTTGTTATGTTAGTATAAGCACCGGGGATTGACCATGCAATTGATGTTAAGGGTACTTACGCAAGAGCCTATCACAGCAATCGAGTATCTAAAAGCGCGCGACATCATTGGTCATCTATTTTACTTTTCTTTTCAGAATAAAAGCTTTATTAATCTTATCTTTATCCACTGAAGACTGATGTAAAAGTGAGCGAGGTAAAAGCTATCGGTTTCGAAAACGGATTCTCCGCTAATGCTACTGTAGTACTGCTTGGTTCATTAGTAACCATGTTCTTGTTCTCCAGATACCTTGGTAAAGCACCATGGGAAAGCAAAAGAAGAGTCTTAATAGCAGGATTCTTTTCAGGGATAGGGGTGCTTTTAGGTTTAAGTATGGCATTAACATCACTAATGAATATGCCTCCTTACCTTAAACGTTTCAAGTATTCCCGCCTTATCTTAGAACCTTCTGGGAGGAAAGGTGATTTCGATAGCGAGCTCGTGGACTGTTTCAAAGTCGTGTTGGATTACGATAAGGGTGTAGGTGAACTCTATCAGAAGAATGGTTACTTTTACGCTACTTATACGGGGTACGACGGGGAATCTTACCGCTGCGGCCTGTTACGAAGCCAAGACCTATTGAATTGGGAAAGACTCGGAATGGTCTTGGATGTAGGTAGGGAAGGGGATTTCGATCGGGGTTCCGCAGGAGGCGGAGTGGTTTTCAAACGACGGGGGAAATTCTACATGGTTTACACGGGCTTTCCCTTCAAAGGCTATGAAAACGGACCTGGCAAAATAGGCCTAGCACTATCCTCCGATCTCTTTCACTGGAGAAAAATGGGGGTTATAATGGAGCCGGATGAAAGGTTTGAATGGGAGGCGGGAGGACTGTATCAACCGTTCCCCCTTTTCCACTCTGGCCGGTTCTATTTGTTCTATAATGCTAAGACCAAAGAAGCGAGTTGGACGGAACAGATTGGAGTTGCCTTCTGCCGGGATGAAGACCTTTTAAAATGGGAGAAGTGTGCCAGCAATCCTGTGCTAGCAGTGGGACCGCCGGGAAGCTGGGACAGCCACTTCGCCTCTGACCCTTGGATCGTGATGATAGAAGGTAGATGGCATATGTTCTACTACGGCTTCAATGGGGTTCATGCTCAAGACGGGGTGGCTGTTAGCGATAACCTTATTCAATGGGAGAAATCGCCTTTCAATCCCATACTGAGGAATGGGGAAGCCGGAAGTTACGACGAAACGCATGCTCATAAACCATGCGTTGTTTCCAAAGACGGATTATATTACCATTTCTACACAGCCGTGGGAGTGAAGGGACGTTGTATAGCGCTTGCGGCAAGCGTGCCCTTAACAAGTGGGTAGATTAAGCTTTTTCCTCTATTACATGAAATTAAAGCGGGATATAGCCGAGGGTGGGTGGCAGTAAACTTCATTTCTTAAGATGGCTGCTCTGTATTTTATAGTTGGTTGTTGTTAAATCTCCATGACAACACGCTACTTTAACTAGGATCCAAAAAACGATAAGAGACATCACTAAGATATTGTTACACAATATCTAAATTACGTTGCGGGATCTCTGTTTCATACAAAGACTGTAACAAGGTTAGTTTATCGAGATTTTTGTATTTTGAACTAGGCGTATACGCTTAAATATGGTTTGAACCGTTACTTACTTAATAATGAACATCGAAAACGCTGAGCTGAAGAGGCGCCTCCTAGAGCTTCTTGCCGTACTTGCTGATCTCCTTCCAGATGTCGCTTGTGGCAGTTTCTCTCATTATATTAGAAGCCATTTTTCGTCCTTATAGCATTTATGCGGGAATTTTAATCTTACCAAGTATGAACTAATCGTATCCGAAAGGCCTATTGTTTGATATGACCCAAAAAATTATTACGCTCTTACTTCCAGAGCGCAGCTAGGTTGGGTGCTGATATCGTGAGCCAGACGTATGCTCCAAGAATCAGGAACAGGATCCCGAATCCCACAGCAATCCCAGATACGAGTGCGACTGTGATTTCGTAAGCCCTTCTCGGACCGGCTATTCTGGTAATGATATACTTAAAGATCAGCCCTAACAGTATCGTGAGCCAAAAGCTCCAACCATGACCCTTCGCTACCAAGCCTATGGGGTTTAGTAGCGCGCGCGCGCTGGCTGGGGTTACTGGATCAGGCTGGGAGCGACAACGTTGTGGGAGAGGTGGGAACCCATAAACGAGACAGGGGGTGGCATGGCGTCTTACAACCATATCATGTTTGGCAGCATCGGGAAATGGTTCTACGCAAGCCTCGCGGGTATAAGGGCCGACTCGCCGGGCTATTCCAAAATAACCATAAGACCTTATCCCCTCGGGGACCTAAAGTGGGTCAGGGCTTACGTCAGGACTATCAGAGGGGTAGTGTCGTCGAGCTGGACACGAACAGAAAACTCATTCAGCCTCAACGTGACAATACCTCCCAACGCTTTGGCAACAGTGTGCATACCTAAGATGCAACTCGAGAACATAACGGTCAGAGAAAGTGGTACGACTATTTGGCGTGGTGAGTCCTTCTTGGGAAATGTGGATGGCATATCGAGTGGAAGCGACGAAGGAGAGTACATATCCTTTGTAGTGTGCTCCGGCAGTTACTCGTTTGAACTTCAAGGTAACTTACCGGCAAAGAGCGAAGTTCAATATTCAGGTCTCAAGATATCCGAGAAGATAATCGAACAGAACAAGCCCATTTCAATTAGCGTCAATGTCATAAATTTGGGGTCCGGGAGCATTGAGACCGAGGTCAAGCTATATGTAGACGGAGACGAAGCTGCCTCGAAATACGTCCTATTAGGTGCTCACGAATCAAGAGAAATCACCTTCACGTACCAGTTCGCAACCACCGGCAGTCATGGCGTTAAAGTTGCCACCTTGCCAACATTTTACGTTAACGTAATCCAACCGCGGGAGATCTTTGTCTTCGAGATGCTGGCCATGGTGGTGTTAGTGGTAGCTCTTGCACTATATATCAACAATAGGCCGTCCGTTCTCTCGGGCTCCAAATAATCCGACTTTACGTATATTTATTCTAGATTTTCAAAACTTATTCCAAAACCAGTGCCCAATTGCGGAATGTCGTATTCGAGGACGGTTATTCGCAAGTGACTACAGCGCAAGAGATGAAGCAAAGGACATCACTTGGGCTTGAAAAAGTCGTCAAGTATGCTATGTTTCTTTGCCCAAGAGGGTGAAAGAAACCGAAGAATTTGAGAGATACAACCTCGTGGCCACGACTGTGGGCTCAGCCGGGACCTGAGCCCCCGATCTCGGAAGCCCTAAACGAGAGCCTACCGATGAACTCCTCAAACGAACCCACCGGGATCCTAGCACCTGCGGCCCTCCTATGTCCCCCTCCGGAACCTCCTAGCTCGAGCGCCACGGCCTCGACAACCTCACCCAAGTCTATGTCGCATATGCCTCGCACGCTGAGGTCTATCGTCTTGTCTCTCGTCTCTCCGGCTACGCCTAGCAAGGTACCTCCAAATACCCTCGCATAGGTGGCAGCCTTTCCGAGGGCCCAGCCGGGGTCTAGGACGTAAGCCACTCCGCCTAAGGTCCTCGTCCTCTCGGCCACGAGCTTCCGCTTTTCCTCGTCAACGGCCCGCTCCTTGACCGCCGTCTCGAAGATATCTTCCTCCGAGCTCGGTAGAAGGTTCTTCGAGAGCAGCTGAACGACGCGCCTCTTGAACTCGTAATCCCTCTTCCTCCGGCCCTCCAACGCCTCTACAAGAAGGCCGCTCTCTAGGAAGAGCTCCCTCTTGTCCCAGCTCTC
>Ga0315298_1002874_pt1 | contig 28210 bp, 20 predicted proteins | sample WHS_1_MG_FD_203077 | JGI IMG/M metagenome (GOLD analysis project Ga0315298, IMG submission 203077) | Extremophilic microbial mat communities from Washburn Hot Springs, YNP, Wyoming, USA - WHS_1_MG | ecosystem: Environmental > Aquatic > Thermal springs > Hot (42-90C) | place: USA: Wyoming... | reverse complement strand
TCGAAGGCCACCTCCCCGCCGCAGCGGCGGCACTCCCGGGTGTTGTCCTCGATGAAGCCGATGATCTCCCCGGCCAGGAAGGCGTCGCCTAAGGAATCGAAAAATCCGGCCATGGCCCATCACCCCTCGAAAACGATCTTCGGTAACACCCTGCAGGGTATTTATACCATCTGCCACCGACAGATCCCGTGGCCTATCCACCAGATCTCGCATCCGACCCACATCCCTGTGGGAGGTTCTCCCAGAGATCGGGATTCAAGGCCAGGGGGTGAACAGGACTGGTTCCGCGAGCCCTTTTTCCGGGATTAAGGCACGTACATCTCCTACGGGCAAAACCCACACATCGATCTATACGGAAACCCGCTTCAGAAAAAGGCCATCCGGGGCCTGCTTCCCACCCGGTTCATATCTCATATCCCAGTCTCGGTGCGAGAATTTGCCAGATGTTTCCTATCTCCCGGAAACTGAAAATGGGATCGTAATCCTCCTGAAGGTTCCCTACATCCTCTTTTCTGAAATAGAGATTTCTCTGTATCCAGTTATCAAGCGTTTCCCCTCTTGAATCGCAATGCAGAGTGATCTTCCTCTCCGCTTCTCCGTTATGGTAAGCGATTTTTATGGTGCCGTTTTCCACCGCCGCCTCGTATATCAACTTCCCCAGCGGAACGTTGACCCTGTACCTGCCGTTGTCGTCGATGGCCGGCGGCAGAAATTCCCTGTTGTTCTTCAGTTGCTCGAACGGGAACACGAGAAGGATGGAGTTCAGCCCTTCCGCCCGAGACAGGGCGGCGTTGGACTTATCAGCGGTTATAAAGTAGATGCCTTTATGGAATCCTATCTGCCTGAGGAACGATTTGAACTGGTCCCTTATGATCATGTCGCCGCTCGATTTTTTCCTGGAAAGGAAGGGGCCGCCGGTGGTGGCAACGGCCCCCATCCTGCAAAAATCGGATCTCAGACCCTGCAGCTCCACCCGGGTATCCAGTATGGGGTTCGTTTCCCCGACTATGACCACGGAAACACCCTCTATGTCGGTTCCCTCGCTCAGTTCCAGGATCTCCTGGAGCGCGCGGTACCCGATCCTTCCCTCCACCTGGAGAAAACCCTTGTCATCCCTTATATTCGAGGCCTCCTCAAGTTCATGCATCACCGCGCTCGGTATGACCAGCAGTATCCAGTTGGGTGTATGCACGTATTTCTTTATGTCCGCCACGGAAAGCGAGGGGATAAGATGTTCCGTCAAGGAGCAGTTATAGAGGATGTTGGTGTCGACCCCGATGATCACGTCGTCGGAAGCTGACAATACGTTGGAGACCTCCCTCCAGTTGGCCGGCAGTATCATGGAGGAACGGTACAAGAAAGAGCCCACCCCCTTGAAATAGATGTTCGCATCGGGATAATCATTCGCCCGCACACATTTGATGCAGCCATCTTCGTGTAATATGTCGAGGAGGTCCACGTCGTCAAACCTGGATATGGTTATCTTTCCGTACTTGTGGAGAATGCGGTCGAAAAGCAGGTGATAGTAAGGATAGGCCAGGATTTCCTTAAAATTTTCCTCTGTTTTCCGCTTTCTTTGCCCGTTGAATCTCAGGTTTATATCAAGGCAAGGTGTATCGACGCCTATTATCTTCGTGGTCTCTATTTCGCATTTCTCCAGGTTTATGCCCTGAACCTGGGACTTCAGGATATGCGCTATCTCGACACCCCTGGTTATGTTCCCCGCAACCGCCTTCAGCTCGACCAGATCCTGTCCGTTGTTAAACTGGGAAAGACAGGACAAGACGTAATCGGTGATCCTTCTGCCGCAGATGACGATGGTGCTGCACTTGCCCATGATGAACCCCCTTAAAGCCGAAGCCTGATTCTGACATAAATATAAAAGAGATAAGGGCATAAGAAAATATGAGTTTTTGCCAGGATGATAGGGTGGTCTCTCGATACTTTTCAACCCTAAAAGCGCCTACTGAAACGATACAGCATCTTTTATGGGCTTTTCCAGGCTGGAGAACGGACGTATTACTTCTTCCTCTGTCTTTGACCTTAAGATAAACGTGACTGCGTTCGCCCTCCCCGCTGCGCCACTTGGTCCCCGCTATTCGGCGGCTTCCTGCGCGGGTCCCTCGTAGACCTCCACGAAGCGGTTGGCCAGGGGCGGGACCAGGTTGGCGTAGAAATCGGTCTTCACGCAGACCACGGCGGGAAGCTCGTGGCTCCGGGCCCGCTCGAAGGCGGGGACGAGCTCTTCCGCCCGCTCCACGTACTCCCCGTAACAGCCCATGCTCTCCGCCGCCAGGTCCCACCGTATGGGGTACTGCCGGCAGGCTATGACCCTGGAGGCGTCTCCCTGGAAGAAGGCCAGCTGCTCCACCTCCTCCATGGACCAGTGTTCCTCGGCATGGACGATGACGGTTATCTTCACCTTCTCCAGGGCCGCCGTGGACATCTCCATGAAGTTGAAACCGGCCGCGCCGTCGCCGGTTATCACGTACACCTCCTTGTCCGGGTTGGCCAGCTTGGCCCCGATGGCCAAGGGATGCCTGTGCCCAAGTGCCCGAACTCGAAGATGCCCAGCGACGTCCTGGGCCTGGCGAAGCGCGTGTACAGCGCGTTGAAAAGGCTGGTGTTGCCGCCGTCTCCTATGTTTATGGCCTGGGGACCGAAGACCTTGGCCGCGGCCTCCACCGAGGTGGCGGGATGGACCCTGTCTCCCTCGTAGCTCCTGTGCGCCTCCTCCAGGACGGCCATCTGCTCCGCCTCCATCTCCCGGTACTTTCTGACCATCTCTCCGGAGGAGGGCTTCACGCCCATCTCCCGTAGCCTGTCCACGAGAGCCCGAAGGGTGGCCTTGGCGTCGGCCACGATGCCCATGGCGATGGGCCGGTTGGCGCCCACGTTCCTGGGGTCCACGTCCACCTGGATGAGCTTCTGGGAGGAGGGGTCGCCGAAATAGGGGTCGTAGGGAAGGTCCAGGTTCCCGAGGCGGGTGCCCACCGCCAGGATGACGTCCGCCTCGCGCCTCGCCGCCAGGGCGCCGTCGCTCAGCCCCAGTAAGTAGTTGGGATGGTCGTTGCTGAAGGCCGACCTGGCCGCCATGGTGGTAGTGGCGGGGCAGTTGAGAAGCTCCACCAGTTCCTGGAATTCCTCCCAGCCCCCGGAGTTGAGCACCCCCGTGCCCGCGATGAGCAGCGGGTTCTCCGCCGCGGCGATGAGCCTGGCGGCCTCCTCCACCTGCGACGCCGGCGGCTCCATGGACATGGGGCGGTACTGGTGGGGCTCCAGGTACTTGAGGTCCGCGTCGTCGCCCTCCTGGTAGATGATGTCGTAGGGGATGTCCACGTGCACCGGTCCCGGCCTTCCCGCTACCGCCTCCCGGAAGGCCCTCCGGATGACCTCCGGGATGCGGTTCCACTGGTGGACCACCGCGTTCCACTTGCACACCGGCCGCATGATGTCGTACTGGTTCACGGCCTGGAAGGCCCCGGAGACGAAGGGGTAGACGATCCCCGTGCGCGCCTACGAGGAGATGGCCACCACCGGCACGCCCTCCTCCCGGGCGCAGATGAGCCCGGAGACCATGTTGGCGGTGCCGGGCCCGTAACCGGCCATGGCCACTGGTATCTGGCCGGTGGTCTTGTACACCCCCCTCCGCCATGTGCACCGCCGCCGCCTCGTGGCGGGGGCCCACCCACCTGATCCCGGCCTCCACGGCGGCCGCCATCACCGGGTGGTACCCGGCGTCGGTGATGCCGAAGATCCACTTCACGCCCTCCTTGAGCAGGCACTTCACTATCACCTCTCCGCCCGTCACCCTGGCCATGTCCGCACCTCCCCGAATTCCCGTTGCTTCCCGTTACCCTGTTCCCGCTTCCTGAACCTTTAAAGGTCCGGGTACGCACCTCACATACCCTCACCAAGGGGGCTATGACCCCCGAGCCGGGCCCGGCGGTCATCCCTCCGTCCACGGGGATAGCAGCGCCGGTGATGCTCCTGCGATTCCCTCTTGCCAGGAAATGGAAATTAGTTCACGTTTCCCCTTCTCCCCCGGTGCGGCCCGTCAACCGCGGCGCAAGACCTTTACCTCACAGGGGGAGGGTGACCCCGGGGCCGGGGACCTGGCCGCAGCGCAGGGAGAGGATCATGTACTCCCAGTGGGTCTCCCCGGCCGGCTCCAGCCTCTCCCCGCCCACCCGCACCGAGCCCCGGTAATCGGAGAGGAAGCGGTAGTAGGCGGGACCGGCTACGGCCTTCCCGAAGAGTTTCAGGGCGGGGGCGGGGAGCCGGTCCGCCAGGGTGAGGACGGCCTCCATCTCCTCCTTCACCCGCAGGTGGAACTTGCCGGAGACGTCCCTCTCGGAGAAGGAAAATTCCACCTCCGCAGGATAGACCTGGTAACCGCGCGCGTCCCGGCGATAATCCCTCACCCGGAAATCGACCCGCGACGACTCCAGGACTATGCGGTCGTCCAGGGCCAGGAATAGCACGGGGATCCTCACCTCCCCGCAACGGCGGGAGGTGTGCACGTCGGCGAAGATCATGGTCAGGCGCTCGTGGAACAGGCGACCCCATATCCAGTGGGAGACGTAGAGGGGGAGGAATGCGTTTCCCCAGTTGTGGTCGTGGTACCCCAAGCCGGACACCGAGCGGGTCTCCCCGTCCACGGTCAGGGTCCCCTCCACCCGGGCGCGGGGCTGGGCCACCACCCAGCCGAAGACCCGCTTTTTCTCCGGCCTGCCGAACATGACCTCCCCCGTCCCTCGCGTCCAGCCGGGGAGGAGGTTGGTGAAGACCAGGTCGCAGGCCAGGTTTCCGTGCCTGAAGTTCACCCGGTACTCCGTGTAGTAGCCCCGGATGGTGTTCTCCCCGATGGCCACGTCGCAGGTCTCCCGGGAGGCCCTCCACTCCGAGGCGGGGAAGGGCACTATGTTGTTCAGCTGGCGGCCGTCCGGGGTGTAGACGTTGAAGAGCATGCAGCACTGGCGGGCCAGGGGGTTGAGCAGGTTGGGGTACTGGAGCTCCAGGACACAGCGGTGCCCGTCCTCGAACTGGGCGTCGAAGTACCACCATTCCCAGTAGAGCCGGCTCTCGTAGGGATGGAGGGCGTCGTCCCTTGGCTCCAGGCCACGGTTCAGTTCCTCCGGTAGGCGGCCGGAGTACATGCCCACCGGCGTGACCTGCAGGCCGCGGTTGCGGGTGGTCCAGGCACGCACCGCCGCGGCCACCGTCAGGTCCTCCAGGGCCATCCACACCCATTTTTTACCAAACATACTCCATCCCCTCTTTCCGTTCACGCTCGCCTTCCCCCTGGGCTTCCTCGCCTTCCCCATGGGACTTTTTTCCTTTTCCTCCAGCCGCCACCGGGCTTTCGCCCCTCGGCCACCGCCACACGCTTTTCCTGCCTGACCACGCCCCGCGCTTCTCCCCGCCCGGTCCGGGGCCTCCCACGCGGCCCGGGTTCACGGCGAACGACGCGAGGCCCGGGATCATCACAACTGTTGCTTCATTCCATATGTCCCCCCGTCGCGGAGGTTAAACCCCCGGCACGCCACGAAGGGGGAGGCGCTCCACTTTAAGGCCCTCGAGAAACCGAGAGCCCGCATGGTTACCAATGGCCCCGCCATTCAAATATGGCTTCCGCCACGATGTCCTGGTGCTGGGCGGCAAGGGGGATCGTCTTCGGCATCCGCTCGAGTGGCGCCTCGGGCCTGGAAATCTCTACCTCACCCTCGAGCAAATCCCGGAGGGACGGGAAAGAAAAGGAAGGATGTGGACTTGATATTTCCGCTCTTCGGTCTCCGAGTTCGGCCTCAATAGAAAATGGAAGAAATAGGGATTTTGAAACTGGGCTTCCCGCCCCCACGAGTCAGGAAGGTCACAAGGCTGGGTTTCACCGCCCGCGTTCAAGAAAGCCACGGACAAGAAAAGGCATGAGAGGCTCTATCGGACCACGGCTAGGGACGTACGACCGCCCTGGAGGGCCGGTGGGAAGGCGGTCCTTGAAAACGAACACGTTATGTTGTTTCATTCGGGGAAAGGATGGATCTTTTTGTTCCGGATCAGAAGGGGTGAGGCATATGGCGGGAGAAAAGACGGGAAGCGGCATTCTGGGCGGGCTTTTGGGCGGTCTGGTGAGGTTTTCTCTTTTAGGCGCCGCAGGCGCCTATGCCGCCGCGGCGGGCGTGCGCTACGCGGACCACCGCAGGTCCCGGGGGATGGAGCCTCCCCCGGCCCTGCCGGACGGGGAGCCGCGGGAGGGCATACGCTCCACGGACGGAACCCCCATCTACGCCGACTCCTGCGGGGAGGGTCCCACCCTCTTCCTGGTGCACGGGCTGGCCTGCAACCACACCATATGGCGCTACCAGCGGGCCTTCCTCCGGGACAGGTACCGCGTGGTCTCCCTGGACCTCCGCGGTCACGGCAAGTCCGGGACGCCCGCCAGCGGGGACCAGAGCACGGAGCGCCTGGCCGAGGACCTCCAGGCAGTGGTAGAGGCCTTCGACCCCCCGGAGTTCGCTGTCATCGGGCACAGCATGGGCGGGTTCACCACCTTGAAGTGGCACGAGCGCTTCGGCGAGCGGTACGGCGGCCGCCTGAAGGGGCTGGTCCTCGTGGATTCCTCCGGGTTGGACGTGGTGGAGGGGATGGTCTTCGGAGGCCTGGTCAAGCGCCTCTATCCCTTCCCCCTGGACGCGGCCCTCGACCTGCTGGCCAGGGAACGGCCGCTGGCGCGGAGGGCCTGGGGCCTCTACGGGAGATCCGCCCTGGGATACTACCTGGCGCGCTACACGGCCTTCGGCAAGAGGCCTCCCGCGGAGGAGGTAGAGTTCCAGCGGGAGCTCATCTTCTCCACCGCACTGCCCGAGTTCGTGCGGGCCATGAAGGCCTGCCTGGATTACCACGTGGAGCCGGATGCCCTCTCCCGGATAGAGGTCCCGGTGCTCATCCTGGTGGGGAGCGAGGACCGGCTCACGGCGAGGAGGGCCAACGAGCGCACCTCCTCCATGATCCCCGGGTCCCGCCTGGTGGTGTACCCGGATAAGGGACACGACACCATGCTGGAGTGCCCGGAGGAGGTGAACCGCGACCTGGGGGCCTTTTTGGAGGAGTGCTTCGCCTGACGCGAACCAAGGGATGCCCCGCAGCGGCGGCCGGGAGTCGAGGCCCCGCAAAGCTCCCCGGCCGGATCAATCATATGGAATTATTTACCATCCATAAACTGACCACGCGAACGGCCAAGGCGACGGGTCAAAGCCGTCCACCGCCCGTCGAGCGAGGACACTTGGTTGGACTCGGGACGCCGCGGCAGGGTTAGGGAGAGCGGGCAAAGCCGTTGGCCCTCCGCGGGTGAGGGTCCGGCTGGAGGGAAGGAAAAACCGCCCCGACGGCCAAGAGAAAGGATGGAGGCGTTCACCGGCCGCGGGGCACGCTTGCCGGGGTCCGTGTGGCGCGGGGGCGGCCGGCCGAGCGCCAGGGCCGGCATGCGAAAGCCGGGAAAGGAGTAGAGGCCTGTTTCGGTCCATGAGGACCGTCACGACTTCCTTAAGGTAGGGCCGGTACTCGGTGGCGTGGAAAGGAGTAGAGGCCATGTTCCTCGAAATGACCGAGGCTTCGCGGAGGGCGCTGGAGGGGCTGCGCGACCTGCACACCCTGAAGTGGTACGCCGTGCCGTTGCTGGGGCTGGTGGCCTACATCTACGCCCGGGAGGTCCTGCGCTCGCGGGAGACGGGCAACTGGGACCCCCTCCTGGCCGCCCTGGTGGTCTTCGGGTGCGACTTCTTCAACGAGACCTGGAACGGCTGGGTCTTCCACTTCACCGGGAGGTCGGCGGTGTGGACCACCCCGGGGGACACCGCCTTCCGCATGACCATAGGTTGGAACATCGAGATAATCTTCACCTTCCTGCTGCTGGGGCTGGTCTATTACCACTTCCTGCTCCCGGACAAGGAGAGGAAAATACTGGGAATACCCAACCGCTGGTTCCTGGCCTTCTTCTTCGCCACCTTCTGCGTCTTCGTCGAGGTGCTGCTCAACCTGGGCGGCCTCCTGGTGTGGGAGTACCCCTGGTGGAACCGCACCTTCGCCGGCATCTGGCTCATCTTCCTCCTGGGGTACTTCTACTGGTTCGCGGCCGTGAACCTTATGCTGGACATGAAGTCCATGCGGAGCAAGCTCCTCTTCGTGGGGGGCATCTACGCCGTGCCCGTGGTCCTGAACCTCGTGGCCCTGGCCGCGGGCTTCCGCTATTAGGGTCGTATCTTCAATCTACGGAGGCAGTCGCCGGAGATGGTGAGTTTTTCGTGAACGGAGAGGGGATCGAAAAACGAAGATGTGACCCCACTTGTTACGCTTGGCCAGGTGATGGAACGACTCGGCCCCGAGGGCCGCCAGGCCCGCGCGCGGCAGGTCCAGGTAGCTCTCCAGGAGCAGGTATCGGGGCTGCCATCCGGGCTGGAACTTCCGGTCATATTCGTAAAGGGACATCACCGGAAGGATGTGGTCGGCAAGGCGACAGAGGCTCCTTACCAGGGCGCTCCCCTGCTCCTCGCGGTCCGGCCGGTAATGGGTGGAGAAGGCCGCGAAGTGCAGGGAAAGGACCCGGTATCCCCGGTCCCTCAGAAAAAGGGCCGTTTTAGCCAAGATGAAATCGTTGAGACCGTTGGGGGCCTTCCTGTCGATACGGGTCACATCCAGGGAATATCCCAGGCGTGGATATATGGGGACCAGGTAGGCGAAGCCGATGGGGTTTTCGTTCCGGTCATAGGCCAGCGCCAACAGGCAGTCGGGATCCTCGGAGTGTAAAAGCCTTCCCAGTCCCATGGAAAAACCGGTCTCCGGCCTGTTGCCCCGCCAGTCGCTGGATATGCGTTGAAGCTCGTGTCTCAAGTGGGAGGGGATTCCCGCGTTGAACATGAATTCCATGCGCGCACCTGCCTTCTCCCACTTATGTACGGCATGGCGCAGGGATTTATTCTTTCTCCCCTCCAGAGTGAACCTTTCCAGGTCCACCACCGCCTCCTCGCCGTAACATATGCCCTTCAGGCCAAGGCGCGAATAATCCTCCAGGTGTCGCGGCCCGACACCCAGGCAGGCCAGGCGCCATCCCCTCTCGAAACAGTGGTTGCGGAAGTGGGCCATTATCTCGGTCACGCAGCCGGGCTCCCCTACGGGATCCCCGGTCACGAGAACCGTGCCGCCGAAACACCGGTAGGCCAAGAAAGCGCGGTCGTCCAGGAGGTAGAGTCTCTTGTCCCGGCGCAGGTTGAAGTAAGCGATGCTGTCCGACCCGTGCCGCCTGACCAACACGCGCGCTTTCTCCCTATCCCCCTCAGACACCTCCGCCTTATCTTCATGGGGGCGGAAGAGAAGCGAAGTACACCACAGGACCCCCAGACAAAAGAACAAGGTGCAGTAACGGCACAGAAAGCTCCCCAAACCATGAGCATGGCTGACTGGTATATTTCCTAAAACCGAGTTGAGAATATATCGGAACAGAACTAAAGGGTTCCCATGCCAACCTGTGTTTATTTGCAACAACCAAAAATCGATCCCCTCGAGGAGAAAAAAGGCCGCCAGGAAGACCGGGGCTACAATTTTCAGCTTACGAAGGGCATTCGGATCGGGACGCACGAAGTATTCTCGACGGAAATGCCATAGAATCGGCAGAAGAGATAAGGTCAACAAGGGTATTATCACCCTGCCGTAAAGGAGGAAAAGGGTAATGGATTGGATAAATAACCAGCCCATCAAGAAATAGAAAGCAGCCGCCTTCTTCAGCCACGTCTGGTAAGCGAGAAAGAGAAACCAGAATCCCAAAAACAGGAGGAAAGGTCTGGAGGCCAAACCCACGAACGTGTTCAACTGATACCCGAGCCTGATGGCCAGACCCTGGAACCGTCCGCCCAGCGAGGCTACCAGGCTGAGCCATCCCAAAAAGGCGACCATCAAGGAAACGATGATCACCGAAGGCCCACGCTGCCAGAGTGCCTGAACCTCCTCTCCCGTGCCCTCAAGAACCAGCGACTCTTTGCCTCTGTCCATTCCTCTTTACCCTGACGTTACACCCGGATGACGGAAGCCGGCTTTAATCTTTTTAGCTCCTGATAAAACTGCATTACGCATATTCTTATAACACGCAGTAAGCGTCTTTCTCAAAGTCATCGGGCATCACTGGGGCCGAGTGATGCCGAACGTTCTACAGGGCGGAGGTCGGGGAGTAAGGGGTGATGCCGCTAATTTCGCCGGGGCAATCGCTCGTGACCCGCCCCAGGGATCGTTGCGCCTGACGCGACCGTACCAGGTCGAGGAAGGCCTCCAGGCGTACCTCCATTCCCGCCGCCGAGGTGTGTTCATCCAGGCACAAGCCCAGGTAGGGAAGACGCTTTTCCCCCGGTATGCCCGGTATGATGGCGCGGCAGATGTTCTCCGGCATGCAGGTGAGGGGGAAGGCGTGGATCACGCCGTGGAAACCGTCCCGCCGCGCGGTCAGGATGCCGCTCAAGGTCATGTGCTCCTCACCGCCCAGGACGTACGGCAGGTATGGCCTGGCGCGCCTCCGGGCCAGGTAACCGGTGAGCTGGATGCGGGGGTCCAGCCACAAGGGGCCCAGGAGCCACCGGTAGGTGGAGAGAACAGGCTGCACCTCCACGTGGTGGGCGGATCCCAGCTTCCTGACCAAATCGTGGTTGAGGGCGGGCTCGAGGAGGACGTAGAGCTCGCCCACCAGCCGGAGGCGGAGAGGCTCCCGCTCCCCGTTGAGGGGGAACGACCCGGCTTCTTCTCGGAAGCGGCGGCGCAGCTCACTGACCCCGCGGAGCGAGACCGCACCGTCGATGTGCGCCAAATAGCGGTTCGCCACTTCGTCGGCGCCGCCCGCGCGCTCCTCCCGGGGGCGGGCCCATCGGGCCCACCTCTCCACCTCCTCCACCGCCGCCGCCTTGGCCCGGAACATGGCCAGCGCGGCGGGAACCCTGCGAAGCACTCCCGGCCCCAGCAAGCGCCGCATGGCCTCCAAAACCTGGCCCACGTTTTCCCGGCTGACGATGAGGGAATGGAATTCATATCCCAGGTCGCGCAGGATCGTGTGCTGCACCCACCCGTAATGGCCGAAGCGGCAGGCCCACATGCCGCCGACCATGGCCAGCACCTCCGCTCCACCGTCCAAGGCCTCCAGGCAGTCCCCGAGGGTGACCTTGAAGGGGAGGCAAGCGAACTCCGGGGCGTGGCGCACTCCCCTGGAGATGCTCACGGCGTTGGGGCGCGCCGGCACCACCGCCTCGGCCCCCAGAGCCTCCACCAGTGCCCGCAGGGGGATGTAGGCGTTTCCCATGTGAGGGAAGGACACCTTGACGCTCATCCCGTTTCCCCGGCTCCGTCCGTCCCGTCACCCCGGCAAGCCGCGCGCGCCCACGGAGGGATGACCGGCTTCGCGATCGTGTCGTATTTCCATCCCAGGCACCTCGCAACCGGCACCGCACACGAGCCCGGGATAGATGCCGCCGGTGAAGGGCCGCGCACGCTCCCTCCGGGTTTAACTACCATTATTTACCATTAATTATCTCCGGGCGCAACCGCTCCTCTCCGTGTCGGTACAAGCGCGTGAAACTCCCCGGCGCAAAGACCCGCGGCCCTCCGAGGGCCCTCTTCTCGGTGTTGTCCCACCCGCTCCCGCGCCCTTCCTCCTGTTGAGCATGTCCACGAAGGCCTCCGCCCTGGTGCGCACCCCGGAGTCCGCGCTGTGCTCATCGAGCACCACCTCCAGGAACGGCTTCCCGCTGGGAGCGACTACCTCCCTCCGAGCCACCTCCATGGCCATGGAATCCGGGCCGCACCCGAAGCTGGTGATGTAGGCCACGCCGTCCACCTCCTTCCGGCGGGCGAAGCAGGAGGTAGCGGCCAAGAGTTCCCTCTCGTAGCTCCAGGACATAAGGGGAAGGTGGGCCACCTCTTCCTCCAGTTCTCGCGGGGAGAGGGCGGTGCAGGGCACCACGAGGGCCCCCGCCTCCTCCAGCCAACGGATGAGGTTCTTGTTCGCCAGCCGGTCGGCCAGGAGATAGGGATGGCCCACCACCCCAACCGTTACCCGCTCCCTCCTCACCTTACCCCGCCCCGCCTCCCCGCGGCCCGGGGACCAGGTCCCGGCTTGACCGCAAAGGCCCTCCACCCGGAACCGTTTGCCCCACGGCGAGGGGATCCGCGGTTCCTCCTCCGAGTACTTCTCCGTTCCTTCCAGGGATGCCACCCACAATCCCTTCCAGTCCGCCTCGGCCGCGAACGCGGGCAGGCGCTCCGTGGCACCCGCTCCCCCGGAACGGCCATGGCGCTCTTGCCCGCCCCCACTTGACTCGGACCCAATGCCTTCTATCCCCATCGGGAGGCGATTAATTACCATATTTTCCCATATACTCAACGCCTCGTCGGGAAGCAGACCCTGAAGCAGGAGGGATCCGAAGGCGGAGTGCTCCCGGCGGGCGGCCAGGTATGCCCTCCACGCCCTCACCGGGGATACGCGGAGGCGCGCCGCCAGGCGCAGGCATCCCCACCACCAGGGGGCCCTCCTCACGTCCAGCACCCATTCCAAGAGAAGCGGGGGACGGCGGGGGAAGAAGCGGGCCATGTCCGGGGCGGCGATGAGCTTGGGGCAGGTGAAGGTGTCGTAACCGCGCTTCTCCACGCTCACCGGGCGCGGCACCAGCAGCGCCTCGGCCTTGCCTTCCAGGAAACGCACGTGGCCGATGAACACCTTTACCGCCACGCAAACGTCGTCAACGCATCCCTCCACCCCTTCCTGCAGGATGCCCAGGTCGGTGGGAGGCGAGGAGAGCACCTCGTGGCCGCATCCCTCCAGGAAGGTCTTCAGGAAGGGATAATACCGATAGGACATGAGGGCACGCGGGATACCGATCCTCATTCCGGACCGCACCTCCCCTTCGGACAGGAAACCCTTCGCCCCAATGTCGCGGGCCGCCTCGCTGCGGAGAGATCCCGTGCTCTCCCGCCGGTGACCCCTTGACCAGCGGCCGCGGGCGGGGCCCTTTCCGGCCCCGCCTTCCGGAGATACAAAAACCGTTCCTCGCTGGGATCCAGGCACTCCGCCTCGCCGGGATCCACGCACTACGGGACCTCGACGGCGGCCACCGCGCCGAGGCCCGAATCCCCAGCTATCGCCAATCCGGCCTTCCCTCCCTCCCAGGGATGAAGAGGCGTCCCCTGGTTTTGGAAGGCACGGACCACCACGCAGCTACCAAGGCAATGGCTCCCGCCCGCAAGATCGAGCATCGCACCACGCCTGGAATGAAGCTTCCGGTTTGAACATGCCTGGAATAAGCCCAGATCGACGCGCACTCCGTTTGTTGGCCCGCAACCTAAGGCGAGCCTTCAAGGGCTCTATTTCCAAATGTCCAGGATGATGCGCATGGGCGCCGTGGCGTAGGTCAGCCGGAAAGGCCTCTTCGTCTCGGTGCTCACGAAAAGGTTCACCGGCTCCACGCCGTCCACCGAGCCGAACAGGGTCATCAAGACCTGCTTACAGACCGCGTCCCCGGTCAGCTTCCCCTCGCTCGCCCGCAAGGAAGCTACGTGCACGTCTTCCCGCCTTATACCCCTTATGTAGAGGCGTATTTCCGTCCCGTACTCTATGGTGGGGTCGTCGGAATAATCGGCGAAGCACCAGGGCACATGGGTAGGGTCGGTGCCGTCCAAGCGCTTCAGCTCGGCCACCAGGCGGAAGTAATCCCCGTGGCTGCTCCAGCGCACGTCCACCAACTGGAGGTACTCGAGCGGGGTCTTGCTTCCTATCTCCTGCCTCTCGTAGAGGTAACCGGCGGGAGGCCCGGCCTTGGCGCCTTCCTCCGCTTCGGCGCTTTCCTCCGCCTCTCGTCCGGCGGTGGTTTCTTCCGTCACCGCCTCCTCTTCCGTCACCGCCTCCTCCACTGCCCCCTCCTCTTTCTTCTCCGCCTCCTTGCCCCCGCACCCGACAAATGGCGTCGCCCAGACGAGCAGGAGGAGCAGGAGGATGACGGACGCGCTCACCGTTCTCTTCATGATCCCTCCTTTTGCCACGCCCCCTCGGGAGCCTTTAGAGATGAAAAAATCTCAAAACACTGGGCACCGCGGCGAAAGCGCTCCGTCCCCCATCCACTTGGCCCACCGTCTTCCCCGGCCCAGGCCGTGGATAAAATACCTCTTTTTCCAGTCGCCTACTTAATTCTATCCATATTCGCCTTTTTATAATCGTCCCCGTGCGGGGGCGAGCGGGCGGAAACCGGACTCCGGCACGGGCCCTCCACCGGGGAGGGCGTTCGCCCCATCTCCCGGATCCTCTTTCGCCCCTCCCTTTCTAAAGCCTCCCCTGCCGGGGGCGAGCGGGCGAAAACCGGACTCCGGCACGGGCCCTCCACCGGGGAGGGCGTTCGCCCCATCTCCCGGATCCTCTTTCGCCCCTCCCTTTCTAAAGCCTCCCCTGCCGGGGGCGGCGAAGACCCGCGTACGGGGCAAGCGGGTTGAGGGGGAAACGGGATCGAGGGGGCCCTGGTGGCATCCCATTCCTGCGCTTGCCTGGCAAACCGCGCCCTCATACAATTTAGGGGACGCGATCCGAAAGAGGTCCGGAAAGAAGCGCAAGGGCTTCTTCCAGGCCCATGGCGGGTGGCATCGCCGTGGAAGGCGTCCTGGAGAGGAAAGCCCGGAAAGCCGTTCCCCACCGTCGCGTAGAACGCAAGCCGCGCGGCGGACAAACGGCGATGTTGTCGGTAAACGCAGGCGCCCTTGCGTCAGCGCAATGGAGTCCAGGCCACGAGGTGGCAAGGATGAAAGCCGAAAAGAAGCGTTCCCCTGGTGCCGGAAAAGGGAATGCCGCTCCGTTAAACATCTGCGCCGCCTCGATAACCGCCGTGGCGTTATGCCTTTGCCTGCTCCTCCTCTTCCCGGCAGGGAAGTGGGCACGGGCCCAGGAGGAGACTCCCCCCCTACCCGAGACCCCCGGTGAAGGGGTTTCCCAGTCCGGACAGGTCTACTTCTACCAGGACGGAATCCTGACCCCGGTGGCGAGGGATGTGGCCGCCGGCCCTCAGGCCGCGGAGTTCGCGGTCATGGAGCTGCTCAACGGCCCCAAGGAGGAGGAAAAGGCGCAAGGCTACGTCACCTACATCCCCGAGGGCGTCAAGCTCCGGTACACCACGGTGAAACAGGATCGCAGCGAGTTCAGCGTCAACCTCTCCAGCGAGCTCATGGAGCTCTCCGGGGACCGCGAGCGGGCCATCCGTGCCCTGGCCCAGTTGGTGAAGACCTTGAGGGAAGCGACCAAGATAGAGGAGATAGGGGTTTTCGTGGACCTCGAGGAGACCGGCGCCCAACCTGAGGACGCCTTCAAGGCCCTGGGGGTGACTCCACGGGAGGTGGAGGAGGAGATATCCGGCCCCCTACCTTCCGGCGTCAACTGGTGGCTGATCCTCCTCCTGGCCCTGGGCATCCCGGCCTTGGTGCTGCTGGTGGTGCTGGGCCTCTTGTTCAGGTCGAGAAAAAGGTCCAACCCGGGGAAGGTAAAGCCCGTGGTGGGAACCTCCTCCCGGCCCACCGTGCGGGTGAAAAGGCGCCGGGGCGCTTCGCCTCCTCCCCCCGCCCCCTGGAAGGAACCCCGCTCCAGGAGGAGAAGGGATAAAAAGCGGGGCAAGCACGAGAAATGAGGCATTCCGGGCCGGCAGGGAAGCGGGATGAAGGAAGGAAAGCGATGCGGCGGTCGGTGATCTGCTTCTCGCTACTGGCTGCTTTTCTCCTGGCTTTTCTCCTGGCCGCCGGATGCGGCAACACCTCCGCTCCGCCCAACGGGGGGGAGAGCGAAACGCCGGTGAACCGCATCTCGGAGGCGGTGAACATCTCCCGCATGATGGAGACCGTGCGTTTCCTGGCCAGCGAGGAACTGGCCGGGCGGGCCACGGGCTCTCCCCAGAGCGCCACGCTCCAGGATTACCTCTGCGACCGCTTCCGGGACCTGGGCCTGGAGCCGGTGGACTCCCTGGGGCTCACCGACTTCCGCCAACCCTTCCAGGTTCCCGCCGACCGCTGCTACCTGGGCCGGGAGTCTCAGCCCGGCGAGGTGGTGGAGGCGTCCAACATCCTGGGCATGATAAGGGGGGAGTCGGAGGACATGCTCATCCTCACCGCCAACTACGACGGCCTGGGCGTCGACCCGCAGAGCGGGAAGGTCTACCCGGGAGCAGATTACAACGCTTCCGGCGTTAGCGCGGTACTGGAGACGGCCCTCGTTCTCTCCTCCCTGGAAGAAACTCCCAGAAAAACCCTGGTCTTCGCACTCCTGGGAGGAGAGGAGTGCGGGGGTTTCGGGGCCTCCGCCCTGGCCGAGGCGCTGGAGGAAAGGGGGCTGCGGGGACGCGTGAGGATAATCAACCTGGAAGGGCTGGGAGCCGGGGACGGGGACTACATGGACGCCTGGGATCTCAACTACCGCCCCAACCGGGAAACGGTGCTGGCGCTGGAGGATGCGGCAGAAACCCTGGGGGTATACCTGGAGCTGGGTGGAGCGGATCCCGGGACCTCGGCGGGGACCTTCTTCACCTACCATTTTCCCGCCGTCACCTGCGACTGGTCGTGGTTCCAGCGTTCCGAGCACCCGGATTTCCACCGCGTGACCGACACCCCGGAGAGGATGAACACCGAGGGCTTCCTCAAGGTAACCCGCGTGGTGGCCCTGGCCGCCTGGCTACTGGCCACGCGGTGAAGGTCATATGTTGCGGTAGATGACCCTGTGACCCTCCTGCCTTTCCATGCGTTCTATCCACAGGTAGGGATGGCGGATCTCCTCCGCTCCCGGGAGGTTTTCCTCCCTTTTCCAAGCCAGGTTGAGGAACTCCAGGCCCTTCTTCTCCTCCACCTCGCGACAGAAGAGCTCTCCCACCTGGTACTGCTGCAGCTTGAGGTCGAACCCCAGCATCCTCTCCACCAGGCGCTCCGCCCCGGACTTGGAGTCGCGCCGGTGGCGGAAGGCGATGCTCATCTGCCTGTAGGTGGGGATGATCTCCCGGCCCACCATGTCCATGACCAGGTTGCTGTACCCCTCCACCAGGGACATGAAAGCCTGGATGCGATCCAGGATCTCCTGTTGCTCGGGGGTATGGATGATGGACATCAGGCCTCCCCGGCTGATGATCTCGTTGAGGCGCCGAGCGTCCCGCAGCTCCCCGGGCCTCAAGTTCAGGCTCATGTCCTCCAGGCGCAGGGAAACGCTGCGGAAATAACGCTCCATGAGCGACCTGAGGTACTCCCTCAACCAAGGATGGGAAGCGAATTCGAAGCCGTGGGTCACCTCGTGGAGGGTGATCCACAGCCGGAAATCGGCGGGGTTCAGCCGCATCTTGTCCTCGGCCTTCAGCAGGTTGGGGTACACGATGTACAGCTTCCCGCTGTCCTCCAGGCGGGGAAGCCCGAGGTCGAACTGTCCCAGCACGCTGCGCGCCAGGTAGCCCATGACCATCCCCAGCTGGGCGGTGAGCAACCCCCTGGTGAGCTTGCGACCCAGCTGGTACTGCCGGTCCCTCTGTTCCTCCAGGCGATGGAGGGTCTTGGCGTAGCTCTCCGCCAGGGGCTCGAAGATGAGCTTGAAGCTGGAGAGGTTGGCCTCGATCCACTGGGGGCGGTCGAAGACGAACAGGGGTCCAACCTCCTCCAGCGGCCGCAACCCGGTGAAGGACCTGACCAGCTTCTCGCTGCGCTGGCGCATGGCCTCGAACTGCTCGCGCACCTCGAGCCCCGGGGCCGGGGCGACGCCTTCCGACTCCGCCACCAGCTTGGCTATCTCCCTGGCCTGCTCCCAGTCGATGAACCCGTCCCCATCCCCGGCAAAGGCCTCCCGCAGGGAACGGATTACGGGGATCTTGCGGGCCACCGCCTCCATGAAGCGGTTTACCTCCCGCAGGCTGCGGTCCCAGGGGTTCTCCGTCTCGTAAGGCAACTGTTTCACCTCTCCCGGCGATGTATCCAAGCGTCGCCCGGTTATCAACAGGACCGCGGGAGGCGGCGGATACCGCCCCCTCGTGGAATTCGGCGCCTGTCCGTTCAGTCCATTCCCGAGCGCACGGCGAACACCCGCTCTAACGCTCTAACGCTTTTTCCTTCGCTCTCCTTATGGTACCAGAAAAGGGCACGCGGCCCGCCTGGCCATCCTCGACCCTCAATGGCCTCGGCGGTATCCCCGGCTCGAGGACTGCCCATAGCCCGGATGGCACGGGCCGGAAAACCTGTAGCCCCAACGGCCTCCCGGCGCACTCCACCCACGATCAACCTGTTTCGCCTGGAGGGATGGGCCGGAAAGGGCCCTCGGATGGCCGCGGAAACCGCGAACCCAGGGCCTTCCGGCGTCCCCGAACACTAATACCGGAGTATTATTTTTTGCGGGTTCAAATTAATACCTTCGAGGAATGGCATTCCGCACCCGTCTTTCATATGTTTTTAATCGGTAAAAGAACCTTGATAAAGGCCCCAAGCGGACCCCGGGGATATAGTGCCAGAGAAGAAGCTTGACGTCGTGGGCGAGCCGGTTACGCAATAGTCGCAGCCCCCTTAAGTAGACGCAGTAGCATTCCCCTAGCACCATCCGAAGCCGACTAGCCGAGACAGCCATCTACCCCATTACATCGAATGCAGCCCAGACGGACTACTTAAAGCCCTCGCCCATGACGCAAAGTTTGAAGCACAGACGCAGACCAGTCGCAGCAGGGAAAGCAGCAAGGATCGCAGCACAATCGCAGCTCAGCCGATCATCCCTGAGGTATCCCCTGAATCCCCAATGGAGTCCGCATCAGCGGAAGGCCCCGTTCCCCCTGCGGGGCCTTTTCCGTTTTTACGTATTCTCCACTCTCTCGCCGGTACCCGTGCAAAGACGAGGTAGGCTCGAGGGGAGATCCGCAAAACAGGAGAGAAACCTCGCCGGTGCCGCGGTTGCGCCCGTTTTCCTCCTCCATTAACCTTTTGTCAAGGAGGTGGAAGATGAGCGATTCCCTTCGTTGTCCATCGTGTGGCCTTCCCCTGGCCCTCAACCGGAAACTGGTCTGGGCCGAGAACGGCGGGATATATTTCCGGGAGAAGAGGTCCGACCGGCTCATCTTCCTGGAACACGAGGAGATCTCCCTCATCATAGCCGAGGGCGTAAAGCTCCGGGGCGAGGGGCTACTGGACACCCTGCGAGAGAAACGCCGCGCCTTCACGCGAAGCGAGATCGTCTCCCAGCTGGGAAGGGCTCGCCGCCGCCTGCTGGCCCGACGCCCCTGGGCGGCGAGGTTGATCCGCGAAGCCCTGAGGGAGGCGGCCTTCTACGGTAGCGGCAACCTCTCCGTCACTGCCCTCAAGCCGAGGCGGGAGATCAAGGTGAAGGTGCGGCATCCCTACCATCCCCACCTCCTGGCCGGCGACCTGTGGGGTTTCTGGGAAGGGCTCTTCGGGGTGGAAGCCCTGGTCTCCATGGCCGAGGTATCGGAGACGGAATACGAGGTGACGGTGAAGACCGTGGAGCGGCACCCCTGGCCCCCGGGGAAGGAAACCCCTTCCCGGCGCCCGGAGCGCGATTACGACCTCGAGGTCTGCGAACGGTGCCGATTGCCCACCTTCCCCATGGAGATCAGGTGGGACCCCGACCTGGGAACCATATACCATCCCACCGACCACCGGCGCCTGGTGATAACCGCGGTACGGGGATGGGGGGAGGTCCTCCAGGAGATAAGCGGGTCGCGCCGGGAGGAGCTCCCCCCCTCCATCGCGGAACTGATAACCGCCAGGACGGCCAAGGCCCACGCCTCGCCTCCCGGCGGGAACTACAAGACCGCCTACCGCAACTTCTTCATGGGCTTACCCGTCCTCGGGTGGGGAAAGCCCAGGAAGGTGAGCCGCAAGCCCTTCCTCATCGACGCCCTCATCGAGGGGGTGCCCTTCCCGCAGCTCCTTTCCTGGAAGCTGGGGGGTGTTTTCCAGGCCCTGGAAAAGGAGATCCCCGAGGTGGAATACCGGAGCCGGGGAGACTCCACCTGGAATTACCTGGTAGGTCCCCGCATCCAGGGGCCTTTCCTTCCCGTCTCCAGCCTGGCGGCACCGGTGGACCTCCCCGCCGCCCTGCGGGTCATCCTTCCCTTCTGAGAGAGCGGGCTGCCGCCGGACGGAGCGGGATAGGAAAGCGCGTCCCCCGCACGGGCGGCCTTTACCCTCCGCGCGGCACAGGGGCAGCCCGCCCTCGGCCGGGGAAAACGGGAACACCGGGATGGGAAGCCAGGGTCATGGCAGGACCGGCGGAGGGTAGGGCGGGCGGGGCGTTCCCTAAACGGGCGGCTTGTCCGGCTTGACGGTGTCCTTGTCCTTGAGGACCAGGCCCCTCTCGATGGCCCAGAGCACGGCGTTGGTGCGGTCGGTTACCCCTATCTTGCGGAAGATGTTGCGGATGTGGACCTTGACCGTGTGCTCGCTGATGAAGAGGATGTCGGCTATCTGCCGGTTGTTGTAGCCGCGGGCCATCAATTTGATGACGTCCAGCTCCCTCTGGGAAAGGCCCTCGTGTTCCTCCTCCTTCTTTCTCTTCCCGGCGGGCTCGCTGATCTCCTCGATGAGCTTGCGGGCCACGGAGGTGGAGATCAGCGACTCCCCCTTGGCGGCCGCCCGCACCGCCTTGACCAGCTCCTCCTTGGCGGCGTCCTTGATCACGTACCCTATGGCCCCCGCCTTGATGGCCTGCTTGGCGAACTGCTCGTCGTCGAACACGGTAAGGGTTATGGCCTCGATGTCGGGATACTGGGACTTTATGCGCCTGATGAACTCGATCCCGTTCATGCCCGGAAGCTGTATGTCCACGATGACCACGTCGGGCGGGAACCTGTCAATTTTTTCCAAGGCCTCCTCAGCGCTGCGCGCCACGCTGACTATCTTTATCCCTCCCTGTTTCTCCAGGATGCGAATCAAGCCCTCCAGGACCACCTCGTGGTCGTCCACCAGCATCACGTTCACCGACTCGCCCCTGCCGGCCATGTCATTCTCCCGCCACCATCATGGGGATGCGCACGATGATGCGCGTTCCCCGCCCGGGCTCCGAGTCGATGGTCATCTCCCCGCCCAGCAGTTCCGCCCGCTCCCGTATGGCCACCAGGCCGAGGTGTTTTCCGCTTTCCTGCTCCGCGGCCAGGGACTGGGGGTCGAAACCGATCCCGTCGTCCTCCACCACGAGATAGAGGTCGTCGCCCCTTCTCTCCGTCTTTATGCGCACCGAGTCGGCGTTGGAATGCTTGCGCACGTTGGTCAGCTCCTCCTGCAGGATGCGGAAGACGGCCAACTCCACGGAGGGGGAGAGGGATTCCAGCCCCTGCAGGTCCACGGTGGTGGTGATGGCGTACTCCTCCTCGAACTGCTCGGCGTAGCGCTGGATGGTCTCCCGGAGCCCCAGGATATCCAGGGAGGTGGGCCTCAGGTTGGACATGATGGCCCGCAATTCCCGGAGGCAGTCCTTAGCCCTCTGCTGCACCTCCTCGATCTCCTCCACCGCCAGCCTCGGGTCCTCCTTGAGGAAATCGAGGGCGAAACCGGCGGTGTAGATGATCTTCAGGAGTGACTGGGCCACGGAATCGTGCAGCTCTCGCGCTATGCGGGCCCTTTCCTCCTCGTGGGCGGTGTTCACCCTGGAAAGGAGGTGGTCCATCATCTTCCTCCGGGCCATGAGCTCCTGGTACAGGCGGGCGTTCTCGAGGGACAGGCCCACCGTGTCGGTGAAGGAACCGAGCATCTCCAGGTCCCTTTCGGTGACCGGCACTCCCGCTTCCGCCTCCACGTAGAGGAGCCCCTTCCACGAGCCGTGGGGGTTCACGGGGACCAGGAAATAACGCGAGCCGGGCAGGGGGTCCAGGAAGGCCGTCCTCGCCCGCTCGTCTCCGCGCCCCTCCCTCACCGCCCCGGCGAAGAAGGCCTGCGCCTCCGGGCTGTCCGAGAGGGGGTGTATGGGATAAGCCTTCTTTTCCCGGAGCAGCGCTTCCCCCCAGCCCTCGTCCAGGCGGTCACGCGCCGCGGCGGGGATGAGCATCTCGTGCTCGTAACGGAAGAACACGGCGCGGCGGAAGCCGAGCACCTCGCAGGCCCCCTCGACTATCTGCCCTACCAGGTAATCCATGTCCTGGCCGGCCCGGAGCCGGTTGAGGAAGCGGTTGAACTCCCTCACCAAGGCCTGCCGGTGGCGGAGGTACTCGTCGGCCACCGAGTTGGCGGCCCGGAAATAGGCGTTCCATATGGTCTCCGCCACCCCCACCAGCTCGCGGTCCGGGAATCCTTCCGCCTCCCAGAGCCGCTTGGCCCAGCTCCAGACCACCTCGCTCCCCACCTGGAAGGCGCGCAGAACGTCCACCAGCTCGAATCCGCGAAGCTCCCCTACTTCCATCCTCCATTCGGGGGGGAGGGAACCCTCCATGCCCCTGAAGAGGGTCAGGCAGGCCTTGCGCCCCACTTCCCGGAGCAGGGGCATGAAGGATCCCGGCACCTCCGCGAAGGCGGGGACCTCTTTCCGGACGCGGTCCACTATCTCCTCGCTTATGGACTCCAGGTGCTCGCGGAGCAAGTCCACGGCCGGAGAGTGGCGGGGGGCCGCAGGGTCTTCGCCGTGAAGGGTCCTCGGTTCTTTCATCCTAAGGTGAAGTATATCAACTTCTGGTTGTTGTCGATAAAGGTCTCCTTGGGCACCGGGTCGACCTTGATCTCCATGATGTTGCGCACTCCTCCCGTGGTGGGGCGCAGGCCGCTGAACACCACCTGCACCTTTTCCCCGGGCCCGAGCCTGTCGATGGTCTTCTCCTGGCGCACGGGCGTGGTATCGATCTTGGAGTACAGGCTCAGGGTCACGGTCACCCCGCTCTCGGGACGGTTGCCCTGGTTCTCCACCACCACGGCCACGCTGATCTCGTCCACCGCCGGAAGGCGGTGCACGTCGTCACCATCCACGCGTACCACCGTTCCCTCGGGGTCGAAAGTCACCTTCCCCAGGGCCATACCGTGCACCTCGGTGCCCTTGAGCGCCTGGAGGAAGGAGCGCACCCTAACCACGGAGGCGCTTTCCCAGTCCTCGAGCCACCGGGAATCGGGCAGGCCCAGGTCCTGCAGGTTGTTGGCCGCCAGGAGGTCCTCCAGGGCGCGGCGGAAGAAGAGGTAATTTCCGTCGGAGTAAACGAGCTCCAGCATGTCCTGGCTGATGTTCTCCGCGTAAACGTCGAGCTCCAGGGCGGATACGGCGTTGATGATGTCAGGACGGTAATTCTTCAGGGCACGGTAGCGCTGCTCGAAGCAGATGACCAGGGCGTAGTGGGCGCTTTCCAGGCTCCGGGGCGGGATCACGGCTTTGACCTGGCCGAGGAGGTCCAAGGCCTGGCCTTCCAGTTCCTCCAGCCTGGCGCCCAGGTTACCGGTATCCCCTATCAAATCCGCGAGGGTGGCTCGCAGGGAAGCGAATGACTGCCCGATGCCGTTGGAGGCCTCCACCATGGCTTTTACCCGGTTGGCGTACTCGCTCAGGGAGGAGGCATCCTCCTTCTTGCCCCTGCCGCAGGTGAGGTTGAAAAGCCAGCAACCGAGGAGGAGGACGACCACGGCGACGATGATGGCCGGCGCGGGGCTCTTTCTGCGCCGCCTGCTGAACCTCGGAGTCCTGGTCTGGGCGTACAATGGCTTACATCCTTCTCCGCCGCTTTCCGGGGCCAGTGCCACTATACAAAGGGGTGCCCGGCGGTATCAAGCGTAACAATTCAAAGGGCGGCTTGACGCCGCCCTCTTATGCCTGGTGGGCGAGGCGGGACTCGAACCCGCATGCCCCTACGAGCACTGGACCCTGAACCCAGCGCGTCTACCAATTCCGCCACTCGCCCGTATGCCCGCTTTTCCCGGGCGCAAGAGTTATTATAACAAATACGCGCAAGGTGATCGTGGCCAATCCCCGCAACCGGCCCCGGGGGCAGGACACAAGATCCCGGCGAGACATGCGCAAGATGTCCGGACCCAACGTGTCCTCCCCTGCCTGCGGGGCACCCGGCGTCTTCCAGGCACCCGGAGAAGTCACGGTGCGGCCCTATTTGCGATCATCCGTGCTTGTGCTTTTTCCACCCCTGCAGGAGGCCGGCGGAAGGGATATACTTGGAGCGGATCCACGAAGGACCCGGCGGAGGAGGATGACCCCAGCCCAAAACAGACGGTAAGATGCCCGGGGACAAGCGCAAAGATGGATCGAGACGGGAAGGAGGCCGGTCCTTCGTCATCTCTCCGGCCCACGCGAAAAGCGAGGAAGCAAGTGGACAGCGAGGAGGCACGCGGAGATGATGGAATCCCCGGAAAAACGTGGGTTTGCCTCCTGATCTGCCCCGGCGATCAAGCGGTTATTTGGGGGACACATGGAGATAAGAGATTTCCAGGAACTCCTCGGGAGGACCTTCCTCGACAGGGACCGCCGACGTGGACTGCCGGGGACCTTCGCCTGGCTGGTGGAGGAGGTGGGAGAGCTCTCCCGCGCCCTGCGAAGCGGGGACCGGGACTCGCTTCACGAGGAGTTCGCTGACGTCCTGGCCTGGCTGGCCAGCCTGGCCAACCTATGCGGAATCGACCTGCAGGAGTCCGCGGGCAAGTACGCGCACGGATGCCCGCGTTGCGGCTCCATCCCCTGTTCCTGCCCGGAGTGAAAAGGTCACGGGAGCCCTCAGGGCTTGGGGCTCACCTCCACCACCAGGTCGCCGTCCGGGCGAACCTCCCACTCCACGCTTCCCTCCTTGCCCGAACGGAGCTCGAAAATGCCCAGGACCAGCCCCACCATGGGGAGGAACAGGCAGGGGTTCTCCAGGCGGAAGCGCAATCGGTCGGCGGACCAGTCCATCTCTTGGAGGTTCCCCAATCCACGCAGGGCCAGGGCCTTCCGGAGGTCCTCGAAGGTGCGGGCCTCCTCCAGGGCGTAGAAGCCCTCGCGCACGAAGCGCCTCTGGGCCTCGATGACCACCTCGGGGATGCTCTCCCCCAGCTCCTTCTGCAGCTCGTCGATTATGGTGTCGATGGTGGAGGGGCCCAGGATGACCATCCGCCTCCCGCTCTCCCGGTGGAGGATCATCCCCTTCTCCCAGTCCCACCGGTAGTCGGCCAGGGCCCTGGGACCGCCGCACTTCCCGCACCTCTCCAGCCGTATGTCCCCTTCCTTGTGGGTATAGGGAACGGGCTTCAGCCGGTCCATGAGCTCCATGGGGTGCACGGAGATGAAGCCGGTGAGCTCGAGCTCATCGGGTCCCAGCTCGCGGTAGCTCACCGCCACCTCGCGGCGGTCGATGGCGTTGAAGGAACCGGCCAGATCCCCGCAGAAGAGGGGGATGGAATACAGGCCGCGGGTGTGGATGGTCACGTAATCCCCCTCGTCGCGCACCCGCCTCAGGTTGGCCAACTCGATGTTCCCGTAGCCCATGACCTTGCCCAGGGCGGTGATGTTCCGGACTACCGGTCGCATACCCACCCTCTGCACCACCGCCTTGACCACCCTGGGGAGGATGTGGTCCACGAAGTCGAAGGTGGCCCTCCGCTTGGCCTCCACGATGATGCGCTCTATGGACATGGAAATGATTTCCTCGATATTGCGGAAGATCCCGTTTATGTTGTCGTTCTCGATGAAGATCATGCGGTGATCGGGATTCTTGGCCTGCACGATGGTGCCGTCGCTCAGCCAGCGGTGCTCCCGCACTACGCGGCGGGAAGCCCCGCACTCCGGACAAAACCTCCGTCTGGTCATCGCCGAACCCCCCAAACCTTAAAACGACCGGCTCCCTCTCTTCCTAAAAGCCCCGCCCACGAGAACCAGGGCGCCGCTTACCTGCCGCCCGTCCACGGTTCCCGCGTTTACTTTATATTTGATATCGACCTCCGTCGGCCTGAACATTAAATGGTACTGGAATCGCTTACCTGGCACGGACCCGAGTTGTTACCCCCAAACCATACCTTGTGATCAATGGCCCATGGTGGCTATACGCCCATATGTCAAGCCCGTGGGTCCATTCCCACGTTTAAGAATCGATAAACGGCTCATCCCGCCCCTCGGACAAGGCCAAGCATAAACTCACTTAATAACTTCGCCGCCAGAGCACTTTCCCCCTCCTGTGCCCCATCCCCTTTAAGCCGCCTGACCGGTTTCGTTGCCCTTCGTCCTCCAGCAGTAGCTAAACCCGTCGCCCACCCGGCAATATCTTCCATCAGTAGTAAATCCACTCGAAGCGGGAGTGGCGGTCCGCCCAGTCCACCAGGCGCGAGAGCAGGCGGTGCCGCCACCTCCACGGAATCCTGTCGGATAGAAACACCAGGTCCAGCCAGCGCGCGGCCACCTCCCCGGGGAGGCCGGCCTCGTAGAGACGGGAGTAGAGCTCGGCCAGGGGGTAGAACTTCTCCTTGGCGTAAGCGTAGGCCGGGTCCCGGAAAGCGGGGAGGTCCAGGGCGCTGCGCCCGTCGAAGATGGTGTCCACGTGCCTCCCGGTGAGGTAACCTTTCCTTTCGCAATAATCGTACAGGCGGGTGTTGGGATAGGGGTGGTAAGTGGAGACCTGGAGGCAGTTGGGGCGAGCGCGGGCGTTTATCTTCACCGTGTCCAGGAGGGCCGGGAGGTCCTCATCCGGGAGGCCGGTCATGTTGGTGGAGACGGTCTTGATGCCGTATTCCCGGCACAGGCGGAAGGCCCTGACGATGTCCCCGTCGGACATGTGCCGGCCCAGCACCTTCTTCCTCAGCTCCTGGTTGCCGCTCTCGATGCCCATGCAGATGACCGAACACCCGGCCTCGGCGAAGGCCTTCACCGTCTCCTCGTCCAGCAAGTTGACCCGGGAATTGCAGATGAAGGGGAGGTTCACCTCCCGGCGGTAACGGGAGGCCAGCTCCCGGAACCATTCCCGGCGCAGGGTGAGGATGTCGTCGTCGAAGCGTATGTAGCGAAGGCGCCCCTCCGCGTCCGCGGCGACGATCTGCGCGATCTCCCGCATCACGTTGTCCACGCTCCGGAAACGGACGTACTTGCGCTTGTTGGGGTAGATGCTCCTCTGAGCGTGGTTGGAGCAGTAGGTGCAGGAGTAGGGGCAGCCCCGGGAGGCCATGAGGGTTCCCCGCTCGTGCTGCTGGGGGCAGAAATTGGCGGGGTCGAAGATGTCCCGGTCCGGGAAGGGAAGGGAGTCCAGGTCCTCTATCAGGGGCCGCACCGGGTTGCGCCGCACCTCCCCGTCCACGCGGAACCACAGGGAGCGTATGTCGGTGGGGTCTTTCCCCTCCTCCAGGGCCGCGCAGAGCTCGGTCAGCGCCTCCTCTCCCTCCCCCAGGCATACGGCGTCCAAGGGGGCGTCCCGGAGGGCTCCTTCCGGGTCCAGGGTGGGGTGGGCGCCTCCGCATATGGTAAAAATATCCATGTCCTCCTTTATCCACCCCACCCACTTCCGCACGTGGGGGAACATATGGGTGGTACTGGAGAAGGCCAGGACGTCCGGCGCCTCCGCGCGCACCCGCTCCAGGAGCTCTTCCCTTCCCACCGGGCTCACCAGGTGGACGAGGGAGGTACGGTGGCCCTCGCGCTTGAGGTAAGCGGAAAGGTAGCCTATCCCCAGGTAAATGCGACCCTCCGGGAGGTAACGCTCCTCGTCGTACTGGAAGAAGTCGGGATAGACGAAAGTCACCTTCAAACCCATGTTCCCGTTCCCTTATCCGCGGGGCCCGGTCCCTTGCCGAAGGCTCAGGACCGGCGCCCCCGTTCCCACCCGAACCCGTTCGGGAATTTCCTCCGCGGGGCGTCACCCTCGTCGCTTCCCCGGCCCGCCACCCGGCCTCTGCGCTCCGGCCTCGCGACATCCCTAATCTTAACACGGGGGAGGCTTTTACCCATGGGGGTCCTTGAGCCTTCCCCGCGCGCCCGTTCGCCGTCACCTCCCAAAGGCAGGCGCTCCGCCGTCGACCGCCGGCCTCCCGCCTTGCGGCCTCCCCTCCAGCGGATGGCGGGGCGGGACCCGCACCGGGCTTTATGAAAACTCCTCCGCGGAGGAACCCACGGCCAGCGCGGTGGACGGGGCGCCGGGGGGAAGGGCGGACCGCCGCGCGGGAAGTCGCGTTCTCTCCCCGGACCCGCGAGCGCGCGGCACCGTTTCACAGGGGATGGTCAGACCTCCGGCAGTTCATGAGGAACCTCCCCATCTTGTCCCCC
>Ga0315298_1002872_pt1 | contig 28217 bp, 23 predicted proteins | sample WHS_1_MG_FD_203077 | JGI IMG/M metagenome (GOLD analysis project Ga0315298, IMG submission 203077) | Extremophilic microbial mat communities from Washburn Hot Springs, YNP, Wyoming, USA - WHS_1_MG | ecosystem: Environmental > Aquatic > Thermal springs > Hot (42-90C) | place: USA: Wyoming... | reverse complement strand
GAAGAACAACATATGGGTGATGACAAGAGCCAAAATGCATTCTGTACGGCTACACATGAAACCCTCAAACAAGCTAACCCCTTGCTAGTTAATGGCTTGCCCGAAAAACAGGAAAGAAAATGGGTTACGAGCGCGGCTACGCTCACCTGCAGTGCTGTAGCGGGGGTGTGTGACCGCCAGGTTTTGTTGTCTAGCGCTTGCGGGATTGTCATGCTGCTCCCATGCTCAGGGAAACGGACGGCGTTCGCAGAACGCCGCTACAGAAGTTGTGGTACCGGCGCGCGCCACTCTGGTGCGAAGTAAATTCAGCGTTGGAAGGCGACGCTGGGTCCGAGCCGGCTGCCGTGCGCGGTTCGGCTTGCACCGAACTTTGGACGACGCGGAAGTCGTCCCTCCAATCAAACCGAAAGCGGTGCTGGAGCACCGCGCTCCAAAAACTTCTCCTCCAATCCTTCACAGCAGAAACGTAGAGAGCAAGGTAGGGCGCGCAGTCCACTGCACGCCGGTGTGGGTCGTGCTAACCCGGCGTCTCGGCCGGAATTCTACCGTCCGCGCCCTTACGGGCGCGGCTACGTTTAACCGGCTGAGACGCTGAGGCGCAGAGAGTTGGTAGGGCGCGCAGTCCACTGCGCGCCGGTGTGGGTCTGTGCTGACCCGGCTTCTCGGGCTAGAATCCTACCGTCCGCGCCCTTACAGGCGCGGGTACGGAGGGCGCCGCTCTGGGGCGCAGTAAATTCTGCATTGAAGAGCAAGGCTTCGTCAGGGCCGGCTGCTTTGTGCGCTCGGGCTATGCCAAACTTTGGACGACGCGGAAGTCGTCAATCAATCGAACCAAAAGCGGTGCTGGAGCACCGCGCTCCAAAAACTTCTCCTCCAATCCTTCACAGTAGAAGCGCAGAGAGTAAGGTAGGGCGCGCAGTCCACTGCGCGCCGGGTTTGGTTATGCAAACCAAGTTTCTTAGGCTTGAATCTGATTTTCCGCGCTCTTACGAGCGCGGCTACGAGCCGGTAATCTATTGGTGCGGGAAAAACACCCTGTTGATTCTGCATCCGGCGGGCAGAGGACTGCCCGCCCTACCAGCGATCGGGTTTTGACAAAGCAAAACCCGCAGCGCAAATGTGGATGAGGCAGTCTGGTGGCTGCAAGATTAGCGCCGCAAAAAAGCGGTCCGGACGGCACAGCAAATCCCGCGTTGGAAGGCGACGCTTCGTCCAAGCCAACTCCCCAGCGCGGTCCGGCCTGCACCAAACTTTGGACGATGTGGAAATCGTCCCTCCAACCGAATTGAATGTGGTGGTAGGGCACGCGTTAGCAAGCGCTGACACCACTTTGGGAACTGCCTTGTCCAGACGAACGGTTGTAGTCTTGCGGAGCGTGGCAAGACACTGCTTTGGTATTAGCCAGATTTCGCAATTGGCACTGATTCGCGTTTGTAACCCCTTGCGCCGCGTGAAGACCCAATATCCGACTCAACGCGCGAAAAAGTAAATGGTCAACTGCAATGTTTTTGGCTTGCGTATTTCGGATAGCATGGAAACCGGGTGGCTGTGTACATTCGCCTCTTCTCAACGTCGGACTGCAAAAGTGGAATCTGGATAAAGTCACATGTCCCGGCTGCGGTTCATGTCGTTTGGATTATTGGCAGGTGGGGTTTGGTCAGCTTCCATCAGGTGCGGTTGTAGATTCGCTCGGGCTGGGTTGCACTGCGAACGTTTTAAACGGGTCGGGTTGGGCGGGATCAAATTGTGGGAGGTCGTCCAGGATAAACCGGACAAGCTCAAGGCGGTTTGATTTGATACCTTCAACAACGCACTTTGCCAGCAGGTAGCTTCCATAGCTGGTGTGATGACTCCCGTCAACAAACGCACGGTTGATGTTTACCGGGCCAAGCGCTTCGTACATGGCCTTGCTCATTTTGTTTAGGTCAATTAACGGCACGTTTTGCTCAGCAGCAGTTTGTCGGACAGCGTCAGGGTAATCGCCAAAGCTGTTGGTAATGATGCCGTTGGCGTCAAAAGTTTTGCGGTGCATTGGGGTAATTAGAACGGGCTTTGCGCCGCGCAGGCGTGCTGCAGCAACAAACTGTTTCAGATCGGCCTTGAAAGTTGTGAACGGCCCGACGCCTTCACCGCGTTCTTTCATATCGTTATGGCCGAACTGGATGAACAGGTAATCGTTGGTTTTGATTGTGCTGAGGATTTTGTCGAGGCGTCGCTCGCGCATGAATGAGCGCAGTGATTCGCCCGACTCGGCATGATTTGCTATTGCAATGCCTGGCTTGAAAAACCGCGGCAGCATCTGTCCCCAACTGTTCCATGGTTCCTTGGGTTGATCTGTCACAGTTGAGTCGCCGGCCAAATAGACCGTAATTGCGTCATCGGCTCTGGCAATTTCAAGCGTGCAAATGCACGGGTTGCACCCGTTAAATTCGAGTGTGAGTTTCTCGTCCCAATGCAGCACGGGCGGCGGCCCTTTCTCGCGGGCTTTCAGGTGCACTTCGCCGCCACCAGTGATCTGCGGCGTTCGGATATTGACTGTGAAGGTGCGACTGACGAATTTGCTGGGGGCGGTTACGATATTTTCGACCATCAACCTACGCGACTCGGCTTTAACCGTGTTCGTGGTGGGGATGTGCTTGTTGCCGAACCTGACTGTTACATTGTAATTGCCTTCGGGCAGAGCCACCGAGAAAAAGAACGGGCGGTCCGCCGTGCAACAGCTACTGTACAACGGATTGTCGTCGTCCCAGTGCACGGCCTGAACAGCCGAGCCAAGGTCAAACCCGTACCCGCGTTCCCTGGAGTACACGTTGGTTGGCATGACCAGTAGGTAGCCTGGGGCGGCTTCTGCAGCGCCGAAATGAAATCGTAAAATTAAGTTGGTGACTGCACGGTTCTGACGTGTGCTTTGGGGCGGCTCACCCAACAGCGCAAGGCGCGCTTGTTGCCAATCTAACGTGCATGTTACGACGTGTCCGGGTCGTGCCAGGCAATTGAGCGCGGTTGTTTTCGGTATGCCGCCGCTGACCGCGTGTGGGCTGTCCGCGCTCACTGCACAATGTGCAGTTATTTGATGGATGTTTTCAGGCTGAAACCTCGGGTCTGAGCTTTGCGAAATGAGTGTTCCCATCGCAGTGATAAGCAGCGCGATGCGTGGGCCTGGGTTGGCCAATTGACCAAGGTTGGGAAGCACGTGCAGGTTCATCATTGCAAAACTGCCGGACGCGCTGACGGAAAACGGTTTTTCATGGGGCCTACTGCAACAGTGCAAGTGCACACCACAGCACCGGCGCCTGGCCATGTGGGTCACCTTTACGCGTCGGTCGTGTCAGGTAATATTTGATATCCTTGTTCTGGCCGGTGCCAATGCAGACCTGGTCAACGTTACCGTCTGCGTCAATGTACTTTTGCAGTGCGAGCCAGCCTTTGCGGCCGGCCTGCGCGTAGGGCGTTGGGTTGTCGAACCAGCCGCCTTTAACGCCCTTGATCATTGCGAAGGTGAACATGGCTGTGGACGAGGTTTCCTTGTACGACTCGGGGTGGTCAATGAGCTGGTGCCACATCCCGTCTGCATCCTGGTATTTGAGCAACGCAGCCATCATTTTGCGGTAGCTATCGAGTATGCGCGGGCGGCGCGGGTGGTTTTTAGGCAGCTCGCTCAACAGTTCTGCCATGCCACCAGCAACCCAGCCGTTGCCACGCCCCCAGAAAAACGGATAGTCCGGTCCGTGATAAAACAGCCCGTTTGGCCGCTGTAGCTTGTCGAGGTATGCCTCCATTTCAAGTGCAGCCCGGTCCAGGTACACCGCGTCGCCGGTTGCACGATACGCCTGGACCTGCAGGATGGTGATCATGTACATGTCATCAATCCAGAACCGCGTTTCACCGGACAAACCTTCCGGTGTTGGGAACTCCCATTGCCGATCGGCTAGCATTTTGCCGATCTCGAGGTAACGCGTGTCTTTGGTCTGGATATAGATTTCCAAAGGCACGATTCCGAATATGGTATGGTCAACGTGGCGCGTCATTGAGATATTTTTCCTGCCTTCGGGGGTCAAAAATGGATCAAACCGCCTGATCAGGGCCGTTCTTAGCTGCTCGTCCTTGATTAACGCGGCGAACTTAAGCGCAGTCATCCAAGCCGAATCTTCAGCGTAATGCACCGATGGCTTTGTGATGATCCAACGCGGCAGCATGTTGGTGGCGAGTCTGTACCCCACATCGCGTGGTGACGCGCCTGGTGGCCAGTTAGTGAACGCGGGATGTTGACGCGTTGTGCGGCAGCCAATGCTGCTCAGGGTTAGTACCATGGTTGCGGCAAAGAGAATTTGGTCCAGTTTCATTTTTTGGGTTTGTTTTTTGGTTTGGTTTTGCTTGTGCCATGCGGTGTCATGACAAGCGTGCCGACCTTTCTGACTTGCTCTAAATCCTTAGCCAGGCCGAGGTGTGCAATGCTGTTGCACCCTTGAATGTTTTCTTGGCTTGCACGCCAGCGCGCTTTTTCGCGCCGCGCGTAGTGTACCGTGATTGCCCGTGTTTGGCAAGGAATCGGAATTACCGGGTTTAACTCAAGTTTGGCTTTCATAGTTGTAGCCGTTCGAGCGGCTCGGGGTTTTTACTCCAGCAGTGCTGCAGCCGTCCACAGAATGGGGGCTTGTCCGTGCAGGTCGCCTGTGGTACGCGTGCGCTCGAGGTAATACTTTAACTGCGCCTCGGGGTCTGTACCGACTTCGCGTGCGGCTTTATTTGTACCGACGCAAACGTCTTTGACATTGCCATTCGGGTCGAGGTTGTTCACGAGCGCAAGCCACGCTTTGCGTGCAGCCGGGCCGTAGGTTTCGGCATCGAGCCAGCCGCGTTTGACGCCGGTAACCATTGCAAATGCGAACATGCCGGTGCCGGATGACTCGAGCCACGCTTCCGGTTTATCAACAAGCTGGCGCCACCGACCTTCGTCACTTTGGTATTTAAGCAGTGTAGCCATCATCTTTTTGTAGCCTTCGATGATTCGGGCGCGTTTAGGGTGGCTGGCAGGCAATTCGCTCAACAGCTCTGTCATGCCAGCGGCGAACCAGCCGTTGCCACGCGCCCAAAAGAAAGGCGAGTCTGCTGCATGATGAAACAGGCCATTGGGCTGTTGAAGCTTGTCGAGGTAGGTGGCTGTTGTCAGTGCGGCGCGGTCGAGATACCTCATGTCGCGTGTGGCACGGTACGCTTGCACTTGAACGGCGCAAATCATGTAAACGTCGTCAACCCAGTACCGTGCTTCAGGTGTTATGCCGTCTTCGGTTGGGTTTTCCCATTGCGCGTCAGCCAATCGTTTGCCGATATCGAGGTACTTCGTATCCCCTGTCTGGATATAAATTTCCAGCGGTACAATACCGAACACGCGAAAATCAACGTGTGCTTCGCGCGATATGCGATTTGTGCCTTCCGGGCTGAGCAAGTAATCGAACTTGCGGATTAACCGTTTCTGCAAGTCTATGTCACCGGTGAGCTTTGCTACTTTCAGTGCGCCGTACCATGTGCATGCCTCGGGATAAATCACGTACTTGCGTCTCGGGTTGGTCTCGAAATCGAACTTGCGCACCACAAAATTTTCCGCCACACGTTTGCCAACTTCGGCAGGTGCGGTACCGGTTGGCCAGTTGGTAAAGTATCGCGCTTTGAGTGAAACGCAGCCGGACGCGTAAAGCGCAGCCAGAACAGCCAGTGCAGTGCACGGTTTGTTTTGCATTGTAGTCGCTTTTTGTTTCGTACGTTCTTCCGGGGGACAAAAAAGTTTTTTGTGGCACTACTTTGCTGATTCTACTGACACTTCGATTGGCGTCTGAATGGCCTGGGCGAATTCGTCAATGTACTTTTTCCAAGAATCGAATGTCGGGTACTGTGCTGCTTTATCCCAACAGAAACCGGCCCAATAAGTGACGACGTTATTTGTCGGTACTTTCAACAAAACGAGCACGTTTCTCGCGTCTTCAGTCTGTTTAACAAACTGTGTGGGGTCAAACACCAACGCCAGGCCCTGGTTACCTGCGTTTTTTTCCATCTTTTCCCATTTAACAAGCCAGCCGCGCTCGGCATTCAGTTCAATCTGTTCGCCTGGGACCTTTTTGAGGCCGGTGCCACAGGTCAATTGGATCGGCTGGCCCGGTCGGGTATACGGCTTGTAAAAGCTCTGGAACCGGTCGAGGTTATGCCCGGCATCAAGCGTAATGCGTTTCACTTCAGCAACGCTTATACCGGCCACATCAAACGGTTCGTACGTCAGCTCGAACATTACGCGGATTGGACCATTGGCAAGCACACGCGAGTTCACAAAGTTACGCGATACCCAAAGCCGATCCTCGGCCCACAAACCGTTCCCACCGCACCCACGCGACAGGCCGGCGGAGTAAAAGTCGGCACCTTCGCCATGGTCGGTGTGGTAATCGTCTGTCATGTACCAGTCATTGATCACTAATCGGGTGGTACGTTTTGACCAGATGTCAACCGTACTGCTTGAGAGCGGTTCACGTGCCCACGTCTCGAGTGCTTTGCCGTACATGCGATGCGCGATCTTGTCGTTTTCCCAAGCGAAATCGTCAAATCGTTCGCGCACGAACCGGCCATAAGCTTTGAACTGGTCTGTCCTGTAAGTCCATTTGGACCCCGTGCTCACGGTGAAGGTCTTCGTTTCACCCGGGCCGAAGTCAGTTTGGAAAATCACTATGTCGGGTGTGTAATCGCCGTCGCAGTCAATCGCCTGACACAACAGCGGTGTACCGGCAGCATCCTTGACATGGATTTTGCTGAGATCGTTTTCACCCAGGGGAGCAAGCTGGTGTGCAGACAGCTCGAGTGTTTGGCTTGGCCTTGCAAATGGCAGTTTATTGGTTGCTTTAATCGTTAGTGTGTTTGCTTGTGCCCAGCAAACTGCCGAAGTCGCCAGGGCGAATATGGCTGAGACAGTGTATTTGTTCATACGCAGTGCAAGATTTTTAACCGCTCAGCCGAACTTTTGAAAGAATTTTTGGCTTAGGCAGCGCCTGGCTTGGTTGGAGCGGAAGCTTATTCGCCGGCTTTCACATCGAAAGCGTCGCGGAGGCCGTCGCCGAGGAAATTTAGCGCAAGTAACATTGCCACCAGCACGCCGCCGGGAAACACGATCAACCACCAGTAAATTCGGATCGGATTGATTTGCGCTGCGCCTTCGGCGATGAGCGAGCCGAGGCTTGCCATGGGCGGTTGAATGCCAAGGCCTAGATAGCTCAAGAACGATTCGTAGAGAATGATGGCAGGCACGGTCAGCGTCAGATACACAATCACCACCCCTGCAGTGTTTGGGATTATGTGCCTGGCCAGGATTCGAATTGTGCCGGCCCCGAGTGCGCGTGCAGCCTCAACAAACTGTTGGGTGCGAAGAGACAACACCTGCCCACGCACGACCCGCGCCATTGTCAGCCATGAAACCGATCCCAGGCCGATAAACAAAAACAACAGTCGTGTCAGCCCGGCCAATGCGGGTGCAGTTGTTGCAAGCCAGGACTTGAACACGCCTTCGAGCGTGGAGATCAGGACAATGACGAAAATGATTGACGGCATCGAGTATAAAACGTCCACGATCCGCATCATGAGGCTGTCTAGCCGGCCACCGATATAACCTGCAATTGCGCCCCAAAGCACACCTATCACGAGGCTGATACATGCTCCGACCACACCCACCAAGACCGAGATTTGGGCGCCGTACAGCACACGCGAGAAAAGGTCGCGTCCGTGAACATCTGTGCCGAACCAGTGTACTCGATTAGGCGCCTGGAACTGTGCGTCTGATACGAGTATGGGGTCGTGCGCGCGTGCAAAGGCTGCACCAGCCGGGCCGAGTTTGCGGGCCAGCTCCAAGCAAAGCGGCCAGGTGACGACCATGACCAACAGAATAGCCAGAAACCATGCACTGATAACTGCCGGGCGGTTTTTCCTGAACCGTTGCCAGGCGCGTTGAGCCGGGCTTGATTTATGGTCTAAGTTTGGCGTCATGGGTTCCGGTGTCTCATGTCTTAGGTCTCGGGCAGAACCGGTTAAAGGCCGGTTGCTGCGGTAATGTGTTTTGGTTTTTAGGATGGTGCACTTGGTTTCTCTCGTGTTTGGTCTGTGCGGGTATCTTTTGCAACCGGCGCGCATTTGGCCGGTGTGTTTCCGCTCCAGTGTAGCGCGGCGGTGATTTTTCGAGGGCGAGATATTTTTGGTCGTACGCAACGCAACTGTGCAAGCACAATTCCCACCACGAAGCTCGGGCGCGAGAGAGTAATCGTTGTGATTCCTTGCCACCGCCACGGTCGAATGCCACTGGAATGTTTGGCATGATCGGCACAGCGGCGCACAGGGGTTGCTCCTTTGATGTGAAGTCCTTTGCAAAAGTTTGCGTCTTTGACCCCTCGTCAATCAAGCGGGTATAGTCCCTTGCTTTTGGCCATGTTTCTTTGTGTTCGATCATTTCGTGCCTTCGACTATTCGTATTTGATTCTCGGGTCGAGCAGCATGTAAGCGAGGTCAACCAACAGGTTCAGCCCAATCAGCAGCGCTGCGTAGAGCATGACCAGGCCAACCACAAGCGTGTAATCCGAATTAAGCGCGCCATTGACGAAAAATGCGCCCAAGCCAGGGATTTGAAACACATTTTCAATTACGAACGAGCCTGTAAGCAGATCGGCCAGGAGCGGTCCGGTGTAGCTGACCACTGGTAATACACCCAATCGAAAAGCGTGCTTGAGCATGATGGCGGGTTCGCTCAGGCCCTTTGCACGCGCGGCAACTATAAATTCAGCCTGCATAACGTTGAGCATGCCTTCGCGCAACAGGCGGGCGATCTTGCCGGCAAAGAACAGACCAAGCGCAACGGTCGGTAAGATGGCGTGCATGGGCGAACCCCAGAGTGCAACCGGCAAGAGCTGCCATTTAACTGCAAACAACATGACAAGCAGCGGCGCAACAATGAATCCGGGCACACATACCATCAGCAGCGCAATGAAACTGCCGGTGTAATCTTGCCAGCCACCCTGACGCGCTGCGGTGATGAACCCGAGCGGCAGGCCAACACCCATCGTAAACCCAAATGCAAGCAGGCCAAGTATCATCGAGACAGGCAATGCCTGTCGGATGATATCGTTGACCGAATGATTGCGGTACTTGAGCGACGGACCAAGGTCGCCTCGCGCCAAATTGCCCAGGAAGCGCAAGTATTGTTTCACGACCGGTTCATCCAGATGGTATTTGGCGCGAATTTGTCGTTCGATCTCGGGTGATGCCGGGGCGCGTTCGCGGTCGAATGGCCCCCCTGGCACAAGCCGTACCAGCACAAAGGCAAGCAAGCTAATCAACAGCAGCAGTGGCAGCGCAAAAGCTAGGCGTTTGGCAAAATACATTTCAGTTGAGAATCAAGTGCCGAACATCGCGTGCTTGTGCACGGGACAGGTACGTCAGGGCGAGTTTGCCGAACCCGCGCCAGATAGTGCGCGATTGAGTGCAACGGTGCGTCTGGGGCCTTAAATTGAACGGCTGAACCGCTTCCGGGCCGGTGCCAGAGGTGGCAGCGTCTCGGAAACGGAATGGCGTTTCGTTCTATCATTCCTTTCGCTTCGTTTTTTCACTTGCCGGCTAACATCAGCGCGTGCCGTGAGCCAACATTGCCGTATTGCGACCGATTATTGCCGCTCAGCCTTTGGCCTTTTTTGCGTATCGCGTTGAGCGGATGCAGGTCAAGGATGTTCGGGTAAATCCCCTCGATGCGGTTGGTATCGTAAAAATTGACGCCGGTGTAGAAATACAGCGGGATAATAGGGACTTCTTCGGCAACTAGGATTTGCTCGGCTTCACGGAACAGCGCTGCACGCAGTTTCTTATCAGTCTGCATATTGGCCTGCGCGATGAGCTGATCGTAGCGCGGGTTTTTCCAGCCGGTCCGGTTGTTGCCACTTGTGCTGACGAAAATGTCGAGGAACGTGTTCGGGTCGTTGTAATCTGCCACCCAGCTCGAGCGCGACACTTCGTAATCGAGGCGCGATTGTGCAGCGAAAAAGATTTTGCGTTCCAACTGGCGCAGGTCCATCTCGATCCCGAGTGTTTGGCGCCACATCTGTTGCAGTTCAACTGCAATTTTAGCGTTTAGTTTTGCAGGGCCGACTGCCGAGGCATCGAAACTGTACTGGAACCGCGGGAACCCTTTGCCGGCCGGGTAACCTGCCTCAGCCAACAACCGCCGCGCTTGAGCCGGGTCGTACCCCAATCCAAGGGGCGGTTCGTAACCCGGGATCCCATTCGGTGTGAAGTGCAATGCAACCTGTTCACCTGCACGTGTGATTTTTGCGACCAGCCTACGTTTATCAATGGCCAGTGCAAGTGCCTTGCGAACACGTACGTCAGTAAACGGCGGTTTAGTGACGTTGAACCTGATAAAGTAAGTGCCGAGGTAACTGAACCTGTGACAATCCGGTCGGGTGAGCAACAGGTCGAGCAGTTCGACCGGCACCATGTCTTTGTCCCAGATGATATCCGCTGCGCCGGTCTGGTACAGGTTAAGCGCTGTGTTTGGCGCACCTACTGGTAAGAAATCAATCAGCTCGATTTGCGTGTTTGCTGCGTCCCAGTATAGACGATTTTTGCGCAGGCGCACTCGGTCATTGAGTCGCCAATGGACAAGTTCGTACGGGCCACTGACGGGCAATGCCCGCGCATTCAACCACCTCTCACCGTATTTTTCGATCGGCTCACGCGGTACGACTGCAAAAGCTGGTAACGCACACAGATCGAGGAAAAACGGCGCAGGATGTTTCAGTTCAACCTGTAGTGTGCGGTTGTCGAGTGCGCACAGCCCGAGCAAAGCCATGTCTTTGTTTGTTGCGTGGTAATATTCCTCGGCGCCTTTGATGTAGAAGAACTGGCCTGCGTAGTCTGCGCCTGTGGCGGGATCGAGCACACGCAGCCAAGAAAAGATGACGTCATGAGCTGTTATTGGCCGACCAGTTGACCAAACGGCATTCGAGCGGATGTGGAAGGTGTAAATGCGGCCATCAGCCGAGACTTCCCAACGTTCAGCCAGACCTGGGATTGGCTGGCCGGTGCGCGGATCGGGTCGGGTTAGGCCTTCAAACAAGCCTTGTGCAATTCGCATTTCCGAAAAGCCGGTCATGATTGCAGGATCAAGTGTTTCAGGTTCAGTACCGTTTATGATGACAAGGTCAGCTCGTTCTATTTGCTTGCAGCCGGTCAATAGCAGTACCGCACAGGCTGCAAATGCACAGACCATCTTGGGTACAAATTGAGTCAGCCGCCTGAGACTCGCTGACCAGAATTGGCGACTTACATCCGACCCGCGCCTGTTTAATCCGGCCTTTTTAAGCACATGCACCGGCACAAGCGCAGTGTAGCAAAAAGTGCCGGCGTTTTGCTACTGCGACTGTCCTTGTTGTGCAGGGGCAGGCCGAGTCTGGTCTGATGGTGGCGGAGCTGGTTGTGGTGTAATTGCCGTGCCTACTGACGGCTGAGCTGGTGCAGTTGCTCCAGGTGCCGTTGCTTCTGGTGGTTGTTGCGCGGGTGAACCTGCCGGAGTTGGCGTTGGGGCGATCGGTGTGCCGGTTGCTGGCTGAGCAGGTTGTGGCGTAGTACCAGGAGCAAGTGGCAGCGGGACAGGTTGAGTTTGCCCCTGGACTTGCTCTTCAAACGCTTTTTTCGATTTGTGATAGTACGAACTTTGCAACACACCAAGTACAACGCACAAAACAAGGAATATTGTTGCGGCGTATTTCGTCGCTTTAGTTAGCACCGTACCCGAGCCGGCGCCAAACAGTGCGTCTGCAGCGCTGCCGCCAAAAGCCAGGCCAAGGCCAGCTTCACGTTTTGGCAACTGAATTAGCACCAAAAAAATCAGCACTACGCTGTTCAGTACCAGAAGTGCCGTCAGTAAACCGATTAGTAATCCCATAGCTCAAACTAGATCGAGTTTTTGATTATCTCAGCAAAGCTGCGCGCTTCAAGTGAGGCGCCGCCTACCAACGCACCGTCAACGTCAGGTTGACTCATCAACTCGCGCGCGTTGGACGGTTTAACACTGCCACCATACTGGATTCGGACACGACGCGCAACTGCATCGCCAAACATTGCTGCAACCAGCTTGCGAATGAACGCATGTGCATCTTGCGCCTGTGCAGGGGTGGCATTTCGCCCGGTACCGATTGCCCAGACAGGTTCGTATGCGATGATGGTTTCCTGCATCTGTTCCGGTGTCAGGCCGGTCAAACAGCCGCGTACCTGTTTTTCGAGCACTTTTTCGGTATGCCCGGCTTCGCGTTCAGTCAGTGTTTCGCCTACGCACACAATCGGTTTGAGTGCAGCAGCATGTGCAGCGCGAACTTTTCTGGCCACAACGGCGTCTGTTTCACCGAAGTATTGTCGCCGTTCCGAGTGACCCAGGATGACGTAACGGACAGAAAATTCCTTGAGCATACCGGCGCAAATCTCGCCTGTATAAGCGCCGAAATTGTTTTCGTTCATGTTTTGCGCGCCGAGCCGGATGTTTGAGTCCAAGATTGCCTTCGAGACCGATTCAAGCGCGGTGAATGGTGGGCAAACAACAATGTCCACCTCTTTGACGTTTGCCAGCTCGCGCTTGAGATCGTTGACTAGCGCGAGCGCTTCGGCAACGGTTTTGTTCATCTTCCAGTTACCTGCGATGATGAGCTTGCGTTCTTTGTCCATTGGTTCGATTTGTCAAGTTGTTGGGCTGTTGGACAGTTGATGCGGTACAGCGTTGAAGGGCTGAAACGTTAAAGTGTTAAAGCGTTGAACTGTTAAGTCGTTAAATCGTTGAATCGTTAACGCGTTGAATCGGGGTGGCTTTGATGCCGTTGACTGTTTCGACATTTGTACGAGGTTCAACTTTCTCAGTGCGCTCTGCAACAGCAGCAGCCTGGTGCGTCTGTCAGCGCGGCGACACCTGGCAAGACCTTGCCTTCGAGGAACTCGAGACTTGCGCCGCCGCCTGTGCTTATGAAAGTGACCTGATTTGCCAGCTTTGCTTTGTTGATGGCTTTCACACTGTCGCCACCGCCGATGATGCTTTTTGCGCCGGCACCCGTTGCTTGTGCAACAGCACGCGCAATTGCAAAGGTTCCCTCTGCGAATCTGCTGTCTTCGAACATGCCCATCGGGCCGTTCCACAAAATTGTTTTAGCTCTTAACACCTCGGCCGAGTACGCCTTGATAGTTTCAGGACCAATGTCGAGCCCGGCAGCGTCGCCCGGACAGTTCATGTCCGAGTTAACGCGGATGTTTGTGTAGTCCATGACGGGTTTGCCTTTTTTATCGAGCTTGTCGGTTTTGACCGGTACGGCAATCACATCGTCAACGGGCAGCATAAACTTCACCTTAAGACGTTTTGCCTTTTCAAGGGCGGCCTTTGCCACGTCAACCTTGTCAGGCTCGACTAGTGATTTGCCCACATTGTACCCCTGCGCAAGCCGGAAGGTGTACGCCATTGCACCGCCGATTAACAGTGTATCGGCCTTTTCAAGCAGCCTGTCTATGACATTGATTTTGTCGGAGACCTTTGCGCCACCCAAGATCACCACAAACGGGCGCAGCGGCGTTTCGAGTTCTTCCCCGAGATATTTCAGCTCGCGTTCCATGAGCAGGCCGGCAACACATAGCCCGCCGCGTTTTGCAATTACGCGCGCGATCCCTTCAGTTGATGCATGAGCACGATGTGCCGAGCCGAACGCGTCGTTGACATACACATCAGCCAACTTTGCCAACTGCTCTGCAAAAGCCGGGTCGTTGGCTTCTTCTTCGGGATGGAACCGCACGTTTTCGAGCAACAATACCTCGCCGTTTTTAAGTGCCGCGGCGGCTTTCTCAGCTTCGGGCCCGACGCAATCTTCGGCAAATGCAACTGGTCGGCCCAGCAGTTCTTGTAATCTAGTTGCCACAGGTTTGAGCGACATGCTCGGTTCGCGTTTCCCTTTGGGCCGGCCCAAGTGCGACGCAAGGATGACCTTTGCACCGGCATTGATTAACAACTGCAGCGTCGGCAGTGTCTCGCGAACCCGCGTATCGTCTGTGACGACCATTCGGCCGTCTTTTTCTTCCATTGGCACGTTAAAATCCACGCGCACAAAAACGCGTTTGCCAGTCACGTCTATGTCTCGAACAGTTAGCTTTGCCATAAGATCAAAATCTGGGCCATGAAAAATACCCGATAACACGCCTTAGTCAAAGGCGAATTATTGGAAGTATCGGCTGGCGATTTGCCTCCGAAATACATTGTTAACCACGGATGTTTCCCCAGATGCACTCTCTAGCACCGTGGGCACACTGGCACCGAGACGTTGTCGCCGCCCAAGTTCACTATGGAAATCCTCTCGCTTCCAATACACAGCTTGCCCGTTGACTCTCGCAGTCCTATGGCAAGCTCACGCAACTCCCATGATCTCAAAATACTAGGGTACAGTCACTGAACGTATTGATTCAGCAAATTAGCCACATGACTGCTTCGCTTCCCCGGAATTCAGCCGGTTTGTTCAGCAAGTGCTCGTCTCGAATGCCGCCCGCCAAGCTCGCTCTTCATCAAAGCCCACGTATCAAGCTGAATGTGAATGTAAACTGCAGACCATTACCGCGCTTTGGTCTTGGAACCCATTCCCAACGCAGCTACTTCATCGGAACGTCAATTTTCGGAGGGTCGCGCCCGAGGGACGGTTCCCTTATGCAAAGCGACTTAACCGTCTTCGTAGTCAAATCTACCTCCATCCCTATTATTGGCAGCGGATACGGATCTTGTGGTGATCCGGTATCCCATTGCAGGTATATTCTTGTGAATCAATTGGTCTAGGGCGGAGCTGTGTTGTCTTTGTTCACAAAAGGTCGCTTGGCGAGGATCGGAATTTCCTTTTCAGTGTATCCCAGTTTCCGCAACGTGGCGTATCCCGACTCAATGACTTCATCGGCAGTCATGTTAATTGGCCCGATAAGGTCTTCAGGTTTGTTCGTGCTCAACGGGCCAAAGGCAGCCTCATAAAACGCTGCAAATGTCCTCACGTATCCATACTCGAATCGAAACCCGTACCCATTTGTAAGCTCGACTTGTGCAGAAGGCAAACCATACAGCTCGTGAACACCCGTCAGTGGACCATATTTAATGGAGTCGGTCGTAATTGGTAGTTCAATTGGAAGCTCGAGCTTTCTTGCGTAGTCGGTAGAAACCGGCAGAACTGCAGCCAGAAGAGCATTGAAATACGTGGGCGACACCGGGTTAAGTTGTATGCCACATGAAGGCAGGGTAGGCTGAGGGAGTTGTAGCAGTTCGGGGATCACATCTACTTTCGGTGGCGGTTGATAAAAATTCCTAGAAGCGATCAGACTCAGCATTTGGATGCTCTTTGTGGAAGCGTCAATCTCAATATCTATTTCAGTATCGGGTGTGGCATGCTCGTCTTCTGTGGCTGCGCGAGGCCATTGGATTCTGTAGCGTGGCACGACGCTAACCTGCGTGTTGATCGGCCCGACAATTTTGTGAGGGCGCGCCAAGATGTTTTCGATGTTTGTTCCTTTCAACTGCAAGATGACTTTGCGCGCGTACGCAAGGGCGTCTTCGGCGCTGACGTTAACCGGGCCAACAAATTCGTCAATCCACCAGGGATCCTGAAGTGAAAAGTAGCTTGGGGGCGACTCGAATCTGATCACATGCCCATTCATGTACCAAAAGTGCCAGTCATTGGTTAAATACATGTGTCAGCCCACCTCGCCTTTGCGCGGGTCGCACCGGAAAACGCGGACTTCACTCGGATCAATTGGATTGGTCCGCAACTCGGCCCGTTGCGCAAAATCCGAAATATCCGGCAAAATCGCCGTTAAAACGGCGTTGGAATAGATGGCAGTCATTTTGACAAATTCAAGCATACGTTTTATAGGCCTGGGAAAACCCCGCATTGAGGCGGGAGAGACCGGCGCGATGGTTGTTCACCCCTGCGCTTTTTACCATTCAAAATCAAACGCGCTTGGACGTAATGCTGCCCTGGCCAGTGAAAGGTTGTGTTCCATGAAAGCAAGCAGTTTCCGTTGGCTGCACGATTACACTCTTGAAAAGGAGTTGTCTCGCCATCCACCCACTAACTTAGGTTGGCTACGTTTGTCAAATTGTCGTAGTTGATCGGCACTTCAAACGTGGCAATACCAGGCTCCTCATCCACAATAACCCGCACCAGTGTCAATGGATTGTCCCTAATAAGCAAATTCTTTAATAGCGCTTTCTCGATCCGGCCCACCATGCCATCACCATCCGGATCAACACCATCGTAAATAGTGTTCATTGGGTCGGGTATGCCGGGCTCCCGTTGCGGATTTTGCCAGTCGGTTTCACCTGCGTCACACTGCCAGTTGCCGTTCGCGTCCTCGACGTAGTCCCGTATCTCATCGCCGTCGGTGTCCTTTGGCATGCTACTGTTTGGCCCCGCTGTTGCAACATAATGCAACCCGATGTTGACCACCTCTGAAGTTTCATCCATCTCCTTGACCTGGTCAAGGCGTGTTGTGTAGTGCGCAAGGCCAGCTTCAGCATAAGTCCGACTGCCAGCATTCCTAAATGCGTAATAGGTGGACGAATTTGCAGCGCAGTAGAGCTCCCCGAAAGGCCCTTTTGTGTACCTAGGCGTGGCTGCAATCGTGACCATAGAAGCACTACTCAAGGCGCTGTTGGTTTCGCCACGGCATCAGGTGCGGATTACGGGACGAGTTTCTAAACTGGTATATACGGGCCAATCGCGACAGTTAACGTAAACCTCTAATACCGTAGCTTGCGGTTATCGAACCGACTCCGGGTCTTTAGCTTGTAATTGACCTTGCACCTAACGTTACGCGATTTTTGGCGGGACACAACTTGCGCTGCGTTTTTGGTCGTACAAATACAGTCAGAAACGCGCCCGGTTTTGAGCCGTGCAAAAGGATTATGGCGCGGCTATGGGGATTTGCTCTGTCCGTCTTGTGCAGGTCGGTCGTGTTGGTGCAACCAGCTCGGAGTGTGGGTGTGTCCGTGCGCGTATGTGTGCTGGTAGTATTTAGCCGCGGCCTGGCCGCGGGACCGGACACGCAACTTTTGATATATGCGCCGGATGTAATTGTGCACAGTGTCGTAACTGATGTTTAGTTGAGCGGCGATTTCTTTGTATAGGTAGCCTTGGGCAAGTAGCACCAGCACTTCCTGCTCGCGCGCGGAAAGCTTTGCCGTGTCGTTTTCGACCGGGGCGGGTTGCCGGAAAGCTTGGACGACTTTGCGTGCGATTTGACTGCTCATGGGTGAACCGCCCGAAACAACTTGTTGAATAGCCTGGAGCAGTTCCTCTCTGCTGGCTCGTTTCAACAGGTAACCGTTTGCCCCCGCAGCAAGCGAGTTCAAAATACTGTCAGTGTCCTGATACACGGTGAGCATGATGGCCTCGACATTCGGTAAAACGGCTTTCAACCTGCCAACGAACTCGATGCCGTTCATTCCTGGCATGTTAATATCCACAAGGACAACTTCAGGTGGGTTCGACGGAAGGCTGGCCAGGGCGGCTTCGCCCGAGGCAAATGAACCTGTGCATTTGCATCCGGGCAACCGCTCAACCACATCTGCAAGTGTGGCCCTGACACGGTCGTCATCGTCCACAATTGCAACTCGAATTGTCTGGGGCACATGCCCGTTGGAGCGTTGTTCGTGTTCGGCAGTGAATTGCATAGATTGTCACCCCACTACGGCCCGCCACTATTATTGCGGATCGGTATTGTCAAACAGACTGATGTCCCTGCGCCAATTGCACTTTGAATCGTGCAGGTTCCACCAATCTCTTCAACCCTCTGTCTAATGTTTTTTAATCCGTTGCCGCGTTTGGCCCCGGCATTGGGATCGAATCCGTGCCCGTTGTCTTGAATAAGCAAAACCAGTTTGTCACCACGCGGCTCGATTGTGATTGTGACCTCGGTGGGGTGTGCGTGTTTGATTGAATTGTTGAGGGCTTCTTTAGCTGCGCGGAACAAGCTGTGCCGAACATTGGTTGGAAGTTCCATGTTCGGCAACTCGGGTGCGGTGTTGAGCCGACAGCGTATGCCGGCCATGGCAAGCGTGCCTTGGGCATATTCATTCAGATAGGTAACGAGTCCTTCCAGCGTATCTGTGCGCGGGTTGATCGCCCAAACAACCTCATCAATTTGTCGGGTCAGCGCACGCGCACACTCGGCGATACGCCGAACTGTCTCTTGCACGGTTTCGGGATCGTTGCCGTCCACACGCAGGTTGTCACAAAGCAGTGTGATTTCAGTCAGGCCGGAACCGAGGTCATCATGGATGTCGCGCGCGATCCGATGGCGCACGTTTTCCATTGCACGCTGCATCTGCAACTCCCGCAAGTGTCGTTGCGACCGTGCGCGTTCCCAACGCCAAACAGACAAAGCAACCACCCCGGTAACCACCAGCCCGCCGAGCAAACGAACCGATGTCCGCTCCCAAAAACTCGGCATGAGTTCAAATTCAATCGGGGTATGCGCCTCGAGCCACGAGCCGGCCGGCCCGGCAACCGCAACTTGGAATTCGTACTTGCCAGGTTGTAAGTTGTAGCTGACGACACGCTGCGCACCTGCGTAAACCCAGTCTGGGTCCAGACCCTTCAAACGAATCCAAAATGCAAGTATGTCCGGCGCGGTTATGTTTGGTGATGTGTAGTGAATCTCGATCCTTCGCGAGCCTGGGCCAATCCGCACCGGGCCGAGTGAATCATGCAAACCTGATAAACCATTTACAATCACATCGTCAATTACAGGTGGCCAAAGCCGCGTCCCGCGGATCACAGATTTCGGGTCAAAACCAGCAATTGCATTGCCGTTGGCGAACCAGATCAAACCGTCAGGCGCGCGCGCTGCCGATGGGCACCCGTTACCTGTTGCAGCATTGTTGGGCAGCCCATCCGAACGCCGGACACGCCACCAATCCAACGGGCCACGCCGATCGAGCCGGCGTGCCATAAGCCGGTCAAGCGGCGCGCCGAACACGCCTGACTCGGAGCAGAACCACAGATTACCTGCGTCGTCAGGCACAATTGCCTGAATACGATTGTTCGGGAGGCCGTCTTCGTGAGAGATTTCCGTAAACCTGCCATCCCGATACAAATATACCCCTGAACCTACTGTCCCTATCCACAAGTTGCCTGATGCGTCAGCGTGCAAACATCGGATGCTGCTTTCGCCCGACCACTGTCCCGCGCCCACATGTTCAAATCTGTCACCGTTTTTCACAAAAAGTCCGTGAGGTCCAAGCGGTCCAGGCGCACGCGGGTCACGAGTTGGCGGAATCGAAACCCAGATGCGTCCATACAAATCTTCTTCAATTGCGTTTATCGGGCCGAACGGAATTCCACGGTCTTCATCGAAGAGATTTGTCACCGCAAAACCGAGTTGTACAAGGCCATTGCGCGTGCCGACCCAAATGTGGCCCTGGCGATCTTGTCGCAAAGCGAACACTGGCAGCTCCAACGCACGCACACCTTTAACGGGGTTGAACCGGCCATCTTCAAACACAAAAAGGCCGCCCATTGTACCCGCCCATACACGACCGGTTTTATCTTCAATAATTGCGTTGATGTGTTCGTTTGCAAGACCGTCAGTACGACCAAAACGGGCGGGTCGGCCATCCTTCCAGCGGTAAATCCCGTTTCCATCCGTGCCGCCCCAAATGCTTCCGTCGCGCCCAACAAACACGGTCCAAAAACAACCTGCAGGGCTGCCCACCACCGGCCCTAGCCCGGTAACAAGCTTGGGTCGGAATCGAAACAGGCCAGCACCATCCATCCCGAGCCAAATGCTGCCGTCATCCTGCTCTGAAATTGAGATGGCCTGGATCTGGCTTAGTGTTGCAGGCTCACTTAACAGCCGCCAGCCTGTTTTGTCGCGAACAAACGTACCCGCCCCGCGTGTTGCGCACCAAAGGCGCCCTTGACGGTCTTCGAGCAACAACCTCGCCAACGACCGCCGTGAACCTTGGTTCCATGGAACAGGCACGCTGTCTTCACGCACCGACCCGCCCTTGAGCTTGTAGATTCGCGTGCCGCGATCGCCTGCTGGTGGCCCCGGTTGTGCAACACATGCCAACCAAAGTCCACCGTCCTGGGCGGGTGTAACCGCCAACACCCTCGGAAAATCATCCGGCAGGCCCGCAGCCTTCTGCCACTGTCCACGCTGGAAACACATCAGTTGGCCACGGGAAACCACCCAAACCCCGCCGCCAGTGTCAACTGTTATTCCCCAAACAATCTGCCAGGGCAACCCGTTGTTTGTACTGTAAAATGTAAACTGGCCGTTGTCGTACTTGAACACGCCTGCGCGGTCAAGCGTCCCCCAAATTGCGCCGGCATGATCTTCAGCAAGACCGTTGACCTGAGCTTGGCCCAACCGCACGGTACAAGTGACATTGCTGAAAATCCCACGATTAACCTTTACCAAAGAACCGTCCTGTGTCCCGACCCATAACGTACCGGTCCGATCGCACAACAACGAAGTAATATGCGTACAGGTAAGCGCAGGTGTGTTGCCAGGGTAAAAAGTCCTAAACCGGTACCCATCGTATCTAACTAGGCCGTTGGGTGTGCCAATCCATAAATAACCGTCGGGCGTGTTGACCACACTCGTTACGGTACTGTCTGGCAATCCCTCCTCGATATCCCAGTTCTGAACAACAAACTCTTTTTCGAGTGAAACCTGAGCTGGCTGTGATCTGAATGGCAAAACTAACAACAACACAAAGGTAACCTTACCCGCATGCGAGCGTAGAAAAATCAGTCGCCGCTTTGTCATGGCAGACCTCGAACGCGCCCCAAGGATAAACAACCCGCCATAATTTTGCAAGACATGAAATGCGGCATCATAGCATTGGAGCCAGAATTGGCCACAAGACAAATCACCTTTGGCGGCTAGGATAAAATTTGGATCGGTCGTTTCCGGCGAGCATGTAAAATGTAATGCAGAAAAAGTAACTACTCGAACCAGCTAGATGACATGAAACAGACAATCAAGTTTGGCGTCGCATTGACCATACTGATTACCTGCCTCGGTTGGGCACAAACCGAGCTTACCGATGGGTTGGTGGCATATTGGCCTTTGGACGAAATAAAAGAAACCGGCATAACGCCTGATGCCACACCTAACACAAATGACCTTTTCGCAGTTGGACCACCAAGTCTTGTAACCGGCATCCGTGGCAAAGCAGTATCGTTGAACGGCATAGACCAGTACCTTTACCTCCAATACGTTGTGGACCAAGGCAAAGGATTGCCCATCTATAAGGCGCGGTATTTCACCATTTCTATGTGGGTCAAGGCGACCGGCGCAACACAGGCGGCTGAACGCACATTGTTTGCTGAGACGTGGAGTGGTGGGAACAACCCGCTTTTCCGGCTCTCGACTGATAATGTAGCTGCGGCAGCAGCGCGTACAAACGTTTTGTCGGTGCGGATTCGTAACAACAATAACAATACTTTCATCGGCAATACTGCCTATGCGTTTGCTGATCAAGGTAGGTCCACGCTGATGCCTTTCGACGGCAACTGGCATCATGTGGTGTGGGTTGCGCATGACAAAACAGCGCGACTGTACGTGGACGGCGAGCTTGACCCGCGTGAGTTCAAAAACATCTGGTTGCCCGAGCCAGGCGATGTAGCAGTGCAAAATCGTGGGTTAACGCTCGACACGCTTACACTCGGTGCCACAATGCAACCTGCTGGAACCGCAAACTATTTGAACGGGATAATTGACGAAGTCGCAATTTGGGAACGTGCTCTGACACCAGAAGAAATTGATCGAGTCCGAACCAACGGGATTCCAACGCCGATTTCACCACAACGACCGTCTTTTGCAGTTGTTTATCCGCCGGTGGGAAACACAAATCTGCTGGTGGGCGAGTTCTTTGCCCTTCAAGCCTTGGCAGGGGGTACGCATCCGCGCACATATAGATGGTGCAAGAACGGCGTTCCAATGGACGACCTGATTGAAACAAATGAATGGGGCGAGATCACCAACGCGCCAATCGTTGGTGCCACAAGCAATATTCTTGCCTTTACAAATCTCCAAACCAGTGACTCAGGCGCATACAGCGTCATTGTGTCCAATGATTATGGCATGATAACCAGCAGCCCGGTGTATCTGTTGGTCAGTGTCACCTCGCCGCAAGCACCAAGTCTCACCAACGGACAGGTCTCGTATTGGCCATTGGACACCATCCAAGGCATTACCACGCCCGATGTTGTACGCGGCTATGACATGCTTCTGTATAACATGGGTGAAACCAACCTTGTACCCGGCAAATGGGGTAACGCAATGAAGTTTTATACAAATGCAATCGGCATGTTAACCCGGACACACGCGCCTGGCGACGCGTTGCCAATTAACCAATACCCAGAATTCACAGTATCCGTCTGGCTCAAAGCGCCGGGTGTCAATAACGCTAACGGTACTGTGAGCGGTTCAGGTAGCGGCAGGCGATTCTTCACAGAATGCCGAAACGATGCAACACAACCCACGTTCAGCTTGGCAAACGGTGACAACAACTCAACTCCAAGGGGGCCCGTGCAAAAGCTACGTGCGTTTATCAGAAACGATAACAACCAGAACAATGCCGATGCAGGTGCGTCAGGCACTGACGCATACGACGATACTTGGCATCACGTTGTTTACAGACAACGTTGGGTTGGCGGTGCGCTGCCAATCGTTCAGGCGAATTGGTTCATTGATGGCGTTAAGGATGACCCAACCGTGGTTGCGAACAACCCGATCAGTCCGCGCCTGCCGCTCTCACCGCAGAACACTTCCATTGGCGGGCAATACAGGGCGGGAAGTTACGGGTTCCAGTTCATTGGCTTGATTGACGATGTAGCGGTGTGGAATCGAGCATTGTCCGAAGAGGAAATTATGTGGCTTTCAACCAATGCTGTCCCACCAGCGCCACCTGTTTTACCACCACTGGCAATCACTAGTTTTAAAGGCGATTTTGCGCGGGTGGTCAGCGGTGATAATTTGCGGCTCTCGTGGGTGGTTAGCAGTTCAGCCGCAGAAATTGAGATAGACCAGGGTATCGGTAGTGTGTTTACACGCACAACCAACGGTATCGGTAGCATCGTGGTCTCAAATATCACTTCGTCAAAAACGTTCACCCTCACAATCCGACGTGGCGCCGAGGTACAGACCGCCCAAACCAGTGTGTCGGTTGTGACCGGTGTTACCCCGGGCTGGAGCATACTCGACGACTTCGAGGCTTACAGTGCTGGTCCACTGGTTAATCCGTACTGGACAGATGCTCGTGGCGGATCAAGTGTCGAAATCGTCAATGGCAATCGTATGCTAAACGTTCCCGCCGACGCAGGCAGCGAAGGTCAACTGGCCCAACTGCCATTGGCCAGCTACGCCATCCAGCAAGGTCAGGCATTTACAATCTTCGCCCGTGTGTACGTTGCCGACAACCCAGCTACAGAATCAATGGGCAACGTGATCGGCGTTACAGACAAAATCATGCGTACGGCAAATGATACCACCGGTGACGTCGGCCCAGCAGTGCGACTCAACGACGATAACAATGGCGATCTTGCAATTGGCGCAATTGACGGTGTAGGCGGTACTGTCACGCTCATCCCACGCAAGCTCGAGCAGTACCAGGTTTACAACATATGGATAGACATTACCAATGGCGCTTACTTCTACGGCGAAACAACTACAAATGCAGGTGACTTCTTCTCGGTCTGGATACAGCGCCTTGGTGAATCCAGCCGTACACTGGTCGTCTCAAATTACGTGACTGATCGTGACCTTGTACCCGACTTTTACGGGCCGACACTGCCTGTCTTAGACAAGCTGTTTGTAGCAAATCGCGTTTCAAGCGGCACCGTTTATGTGGACGACATTTACATAAGCAAGTCCGGGTACAATTCCACTGTACCTGTTGCGTGGGTAGGGCCGGCACCACCGGCTTTGAGCAGACCCGTTTTGACAGTTGACACAGCATCGGTACCGGGAGAAATGTCGTTTGCATGGGATGCCGGCGCATTGATGTGGGCACCCACAATTGACGGGCCATGGACGGTTGTGCCGGATTCATATGGCTACACGTACACACACACAATAGACATCGGTCTCCCGCAATTGTTCTTCCGCGTACAGCGGTAGGCTGTCCATGCTGCGGGTGGGTTGGTCCAGTCGCGGCGGCTGAGACTTGCAAGTAGCCGGCAGGTTGTGGGAAGTGACGGAAACCTGCCGGCTTTTCGCGTGTCTTGGTGCTCCTTAACCCAGATATTCCATAAGGCCGGAATGCTCGTGCAGCGAAACCATTGTGGCGCATCCCGCAGAGCTGGGCATGATACGTTGCCTGCGCCAAGCTGAGCACCGCGCGCAAGGCGCGGGCTTGGAGAGTCGGAGGTCCGAAAAACGTGTGAAATATCCGGGTTAAGGGGCATGTTGCATCCCATCGGCGCCGCGACGCGCTCTAATGCGCACCCGGGAGACGCGAACACGCAGTCGGCGGTGCGCAAATATTCGCGTCAAAGCGCATTAATATCAGCGCCCGAATGCTTTGCATCTGGCTCGTCGGGTAAAGCTAAACTAACAGGCTGTTGAAAGGTCATTTTCGACGTGGACACCAAGCAAAAATCGCGATCTTCCCGAGCGTCGGTTTTCCCCAACGGCCCTTTTCCACTAACCTGCTTGTATAACAGCAACAATACCGCCACCACAAAGCTCATCTTTTCGCGCTGCTGGCAAATCCGGCAAGATCGTCAAGCCAATTGCCAGCGGAATTTCCACCACGTATCGCGATATGCAATCGCCCGACGCCGAAACTGATAACCGCAGCGACTACACCAGTCAGCGCCCCCATGCCAATATCCCCTCCCGTTATGGCGGAACAGACTGCGCCTCCAGCAGCCCCGCCGATCATCGTGCCTGCCAGCGGTCCTCCGACCGCACCAAATGCGGCCGTGACTGGTGATAGAGAGCCTGCCCACGCTCCTAGTCACCCGAACAAACCACCTATGGCGCCGGTCAGTATCCCCAAGCCAATGTTCCCTCCAGTCGCAGCCGACGTCGCACCTCCAATTGCCGTGCCAATGACGATTCCTATGATCAGGTCATCAATACCAAACACGTGGCCTGTTGGATCCACATACTTGACCGGATTATTCCCACAGTAGGCATAGCGATTGAGCGTTTGCGGGTCATCGGCGTTCGGCACAAGCGTGTCCGGTTGGATAAAGCGCCCCAGTTCAGGGTCGTAGTACCGTGCGTTGTAGTAGTAAAGTCCTGTATCTTCATCCAGCACCTGGCCGGTGAAGCGATGGGTGAGATTGTATTCGGGATGGCCGGCGGCGTTGTTCTGCACGTACCGTTCCGCCCCGAACGCCTTGTATTCGTAATGCTGAATGACGTTGCCCGAGCGGTCAGTCGTGATGTTGGAAGAGCCAAGGTGGTCGGTGTGGTAGTAATAAAAGACTTCACCGGGAACAAATGCCGCATATGCCAGCTTTGTGACAAGTACCTGAGCCGGGATCAGGGTCAGGAGGACTGCGCGTCGCCAGAGCCGTTGGGAATAGAAGTTCTGTTCCCATCGGGCCAGCTTGACCAGTGGCCTGCAATAACAAATCAAAACCAGCACCAACGCCAACAGGGCAGCGGTTCTTAGGGCGAGCATCCCCCGCGAACACCGGCGTCAGCAGCGTGCGCGGGCCCGGCCCTGTTGGAACGACCAGTTTATGGCCTGGGTGAGGCCGGTTGTTGCCGCAACCCAGTGTTCTTCGCCAATTACTTTGGCCCATACACCGGCCTCGTGTGGCTCGAATGTGGCGATGCGTTTGCCAACGACAACGTGGCAGGGCGCTTTGCTGGCTTTGCGTTCGTAAACCCCACCTATCCAGACGGTATAGCTGCGCAGTTTCTCACTTCGGACCGGCTACGTTCGTCTGTGAAAGAGTGGAGTTATCGTCCCGATGAAGCGTCCCGATCTTTTGAATCAGTTCGGATACAGCCTGTTTCAATAGCGCATCTGCATGATAAAAAAACCGCCCGTTCACCCGCTGCTTGAAAGTTCGCCGGGAAATTTGTGCTCACACAGATCGAGCCGGTCCAGATTGGGGATTGAGTGGCAGCGTCAACTAGCTTCAAGTCTTCCAATTTGACCGAAGCGCGAATCTCGGTCTCCATTTTGGCGGTTGCTGCCGCGCCAATCAGCGCCCCGATCAGACCGAAACCGGCGGTGCCGGCCTGAATGCCCTCAGCCGTGGAATGAATCCGGCCCATCGCCGTGTAATCTTTCAAGGTCCCGCTGGGTTCCCAATCGCACCTTTGTCCCGCGCCGTAAACGACTTGCTTGAACAGGCCGCTGTAAGCGAGGTGCTTTGCGATCATGGCACTCACATTGGAGACCAAGTCCCCATCTTTGTAGCCCTTGCGATAATTCGTGCGTCATTTGGCATTGTCAGCACAAACCACCTTGTCCGCACGAGGAACCGTTTGATCCGTTAACGGCACAACGCGGACAATCCTGTCAATTTTCGGCCCGGTCCAGCGGTCCTGTTGGGTCAATTTATAATTGATTGTGTGAGAGCACCCGCTGGCAACAGCCAGTAGAGCCACCAGGAGGATTGTTTTGAGTTCGTTCATTGTTAGTCAATTAGCGCTGCAACTCGTTTTTCTTCGCTAACTATCGCCTGCGCACGGCTCGCCACGGTAAATGCCCTTGCGCTGGCGAGGTGCAAACTGACTGGATAGTTCCGTCACACCCGTGATTACAAGTCCGCTCGCGCAAAACAAAATCGCAAAATCGCCGCTTACGCTTTACGTGTCTTGTCCCCCTTTCAGGTGTACTCTAATTCCACCGGTTTGCCAGATAAAAGATGCACTTCCCAGACGTTGCCGAAGTGTCGCCAGCTTCAGTGAAATCTAACAGGCTGTTGAAAAATGGCTGTTTTATAAAACCGACCCTCGAAAACATTGGGATTTTTGCCTGTTTTTTCCGCCGAAAATGACTTTTTCAACCCCCTGCTAATGCAAAATCGTTGGCGCCAGAAAAGAAGTTGAGGCCGACGAGTTGCAGTCTCTCTCGGAAGACCTTTGACCGTTGCTCTGTGACGAAATCAAGTGCGGCATCCAACACGGACGCCAACTCTCGGACAATCCTGCGCGCTCGATCGAGCCGAGCGGGGTCGGGCTGCTGCCGGTTTCCTGGAACGAGCACTTGTATGCGACCAGAACATCCAAACGGGACTGATCCCAACCATATCCCCGAGTGTTTGCTAACGAGAATGCCTATGACATGATCGCAGAACTCGCCAGACGACTCCCGTCGAAGCAGCTTCTTAATTCTCTCGATCACTTTCATTGGTGCAAATACTTGTTAATAGTACCGCCGAGCTATGCTCCCACCAAGCCAATCGCCGAGATATCCGCCGAAAAAACCGCCAATGACTCCTTCAATTGGTGTCCCGTTCCCTGGCAGAAGAAGGCCGCCGATGACCGCGCCAATAGTTCCACATATTATCCCACCCACAGCTCCACCGATAGCGCCGGCGCGCTCGATGGCTGTTTCGGCTGTCACGATGCGCGCCAAATCCAAAGTCAGCCCCATGACGACCGCACTTCGCCCAATCGCCTTCAGCGGTTTAGCCTTGTCTAGCTCGTACATCCGGTTGGGCACTCTCGCATGGTTGATCCCTTCCAAACTGAAAGGCCCTCGATCCGCACTGATATGGGGGTACCGACAGCCCGGGTGCGGACCGTCAAGGTGGAAAGTTCTGCCTCTTGTGCCAAAGAGACCAGACGCCCCGCGCCGAACTTCACTTCGCTTGTCGCCCTTTCAATCTGCGACTGCCACCTGATCCCAACCCCCAGACCGCCACCAAAACCGACCAACGCCCCGGCCAACGTACTGGCCTCCCTAGGAGTTAGTAAATGTCCTACAGGCAAATGTCTGGACGTATAGCAGGCTGTTGAAAAGAGGGGCTGTTTTTCGGAGAAGGCATTTCAGGTGGCTGATTTTTCATCCGATTGTGTCGGATCCGACCCGAAGGTTGGCTTGCTGGCCCCGAGCACAGCAGCGCTGGCACCTGCCGGCGGCGGCGCTGGCCGGCTCACCGCAGGCGTTTTACCCGGCAGCCGCCAGGCTCAAGCCCGCTATCCGCAGCAGATTCTAGGCA